>Ga0075156_10000131_pt1 | contig 37346 bp, 30 predicted proteins | sample JI81AbrownDNA_FD_70966 | JGI IMG/M metagenome (GOLD analysis project Ga0075156, IMG submission 70966) | Wastewater effluent complex algal communities from Wisconsin, to seasonally profile nutrient transformation and Carbon sequestration -... | ecosystem: Engineered > WWTP > Effluent > Algae...
AGAAAAAGAAAAATGGAAAAAGGCAAATATTTTAATTGTAAACCATCATTTGTTAGCTAGTCACATGGCCGGTGATTTTCGAATTCTTCCGCCTTTTCAGCATTTGGTGATAGATGAGGCGCATGCCTTTCCCGAGATTGTGGGTAGAGCTTTTGGATCAGAAGTGAAATATGAAGTACTATTGAATATGCTTCATTATTTGTTTCATCCGGAGAAAAAAACAGGAATCGCGTTAAAACTGCCGGATTCGAAAAGAGGTAAGCTCATCGAAGTTGTAGATCGCTCCTTGATTTTTTTAGGAGATTTTTTTCGTTTGTTATTTTCTGAGATTCCCCTTAATTTTCAATTTTCTTTTCGGCATACACCTCGCATCAAAGTAGACAATGGAAAATTAGAAGATTCCCTCTTTGATCTTTCCGAAATTTGTTTGGGACTCCTAGAAGATTATAAAAAAGACAGTGAGGACCAAGAGGAAAAGGAAATTGCAATCGGTCTTGAGATGGTAGGAACGAATGCGAAAAAAGCTTCTGCTTTTCTCGAAGAGTTTCGCACTAAAACAAATAAAAACCTAGTCTTTTGGATTGAAGCACCCAATCAAAATGCAAAGGACCGTTATTATCATCTCTATTCCCAGCCAAAAAATACGGAAGAAATTCTCTCCAAAACTCTCTTTCCGAATCTGGAATCTGTGATATTAACCTCAGCTACACTCTCGCCTTCTCCAGGAAATTTCCAATACTTTTTAAAGGAGATTGGCACAAAGGAGATTGAAACTGTTACACTCAATTCCCCATTTTCTTTTTCTACTCACTCAATTCTTTTTGTTCCGAAAAATATCGCGGACCCCACAACGGCTGCCGCGAAAAACAAAGCGGATCTCTGTTATTGGATTGAAAAATTAATTCATCTTTCTAAGGGTGATGCCTTTGTTTTATTTACTTCAAATAAACTTCTTCAGGAAGTTTATGAAGAGTTGAGTCATCGTATGGACTATCCCATTTTTTCTCAAACACAGTTAGGTGCCATTCAAGCGAAGAGAGAATTTATCGAAACACCTGAGAGTGTTTTGTTTGGCGTTTCTAGTTTCTGGCAAGGTGTAGATATCAAAGGGGACAAATTACGAAATGTAATCATCACAAAACTTCCGTTTCAAGTGCCTACGGAACCTGTTCTGCAAGCCAAAATGGAAGATATGGAGAGAGAAGGAAAAAGTCCTTTTTGGGAAATGCAGGTGCCTAAAACCTGTTTGCAGCTGAGGCAAGGATTTGGTAGATTGATACGTTCTGGAACGGATACAGGAATGGTTAGTATTCTTGATCCAAGAATCCACACAAAATCTTACGGTAAAAATGTGATCCAAAGTTTGCCTAAAGGTGTTCCCTTTGTTACAGAATTTGAGGAATTGGAAAGAAAATTCAAAAATTTACCGAAAGGTTAGATAGAATGAAGAAAACTTTAAATTTAATTCTACTCATCGGTTCCTTTTTTTCCGAACTGCTCTTCGCAGAGCCAGCGATCGATACTGATTTTTATAAAACCATTACCAACTGGTATGAATTGACACTCACGTCCCAAGTAAGTGAACCTCTCCCCAAAATCGTATTCAATGAAGATGATCCGGACTTCGGAAAGCCAAATACGGCGACGAATAAAAGCCGATCCGATTTACTTGCTCGAAAAAAGGCCAAAGAGAAACTACGCATTCGCTTGAGTCAAAGTCTAGAGGGAATGTTGTTTGATTCCAACTATTCTGTTTATGAGTACTCCCAGATTCATTCAAAAGTTAGATCCAGGATCAATGCTTTTATTACCGAAGAAAAGGAAACTTTTGATTTCCAACCGATCAAAAACCAACTGTTGTCCAAAGCTACCATCCATCTTTCCGGAAAACAAGGTTTCCTTGCTTATCTTCCTATGGAGTACGGATCAGAACAGATGCCAATTTTTTCGGAAGAAATCCAAAGCGTTGAATTTTCAGGACTTGTTGTTGACGCTCGTCATTTAGCACTCAAAAAAGCTCTCTTTCCAAAAATACAGTCCGATCGAGGACTGGATGTTTATTCACCTTATTATGTAAAAGAAGGTTATGCGATTGAGACTGGCTATATTGTTTACCGAAACGATACTGATCCGAAAAACTGGGAAAAACGAGCTGGCAAGAATCCTTTTTTTATTGTAGGTTTAGGAGTCTCAGGTAAAAATCAAACAGATATTATACTGCCTGCAGACGAGGTGGCTAAACTGTTTAGCCACCCAGAAACAAGGAAGAATCTTACGCGTTGCAGAGTGATGATTTTAGTTTCGAAGTAATCGAAAGAAAAGTTTTTTCCGCTTTTTCATATTCTCCGTGGAACAAATACGCAAATCCCATATCTTCAAGTTCTTTCATGCTTAAATTTCCAGATTGAGATTCTAGATTGCTAATATTGGAAAAAACAGTTTTGTAAGATTCTTTTTTTTCTTCGAAAGAAGGAAGCGTAAGTTTACCAGGAATATTATCAAAAATAATGTTAGCTTCTTTGTGACGATCTAAGAATAGGAGCGACATCCCTACTATTTTATGAATTTCCACATCATTTAGCTTTTTGATATTTTCTCGAAATGTTTTAATGACCTCTTCATACTTTCTCAAATGATACGAGGCTATAATTTCCTCTTTTATAAAGGAAAGATCGTTGAATTTCTTTTTATAAAGTATGAGAACACTTAACGCTTCTGCATAATTTTCTGATCTGAAATATATTTTGAGAGATAAGCTAATAATTCCGTAACAGATTGTATTTCCAGCAGATTGGAAATAAAGGCTGATCTGGTTAGCTGCTTCCTTGTAACGTCCGTTAGAATAATTCGATAGCGCTTCCACAACAGGAGAGAGAGGTGAAATTCCCTTTGGACTGACGGGCGAGACTTTTCCATTTAATTCATAAGAGGCTAAGTAGGAAAGATGTTGGATAAAAAAATGATTCGAATGAAGTTCCGCTAGTTTAATTACTTCTTCGTTTGCCCCGACTTCAAAGAGATCCCAAGCTTCTTTCTCCAAAGAAGAATGAATGCCTTTTGTTGCTTGCTGTGCCATAGATTACCTCTCTAGAAAAAGATCGGTCGTTTTTGGCAATTTCACGAAAGAAAAATTATGGGTGAAGCCGGTAGATCATCCTAGGAAAAGGAATACATTCTCGTACATGATCGAGTCCGCAGATCCAGGCAAGGATACGCTCCTGGCCCATCCCGAAACCAGCATGAGGAACTGAGCCGTATTTTCTGAGATCTAGATACCAATCGTAGGACGAAACTGGTAAATTCTCTTCCCGCAATCGTTCGACAATCTTTTCATAATCCTCTTCCCGTTCTGAACCTCCGATGATTTCCCCAACGCCATCAGGAGCCAACAAATCCGCGCACAAGACCGTTTTTGGATCTTCTGGATTTTGTTTCATATAAAATGCTTTGATGCTCCGTGGATAATTTTTAACGAAAACAGCCGTTTCGAAGTGAGAGGTAAGTATGTTCTCTCTTTCTGCGTTGATGTCTTCCCCCCATTCAATGGTTTCTCCCTTTGATTGGAGCAGAGCTATCGCCTCGGAATAACTGATGATTGGAAATGGATTTTCGATTTGTTTTTCGAGTTTCGCTGGATCTCTCTCTAAGCTTTTCAGTTCGAGGGAACATCTTGAAAGTACCACCTTTAGGATCTGTCTCACGAATTGATCTTGTAATTTCAGATTGTCCTCATTCGAGAAAAAAGCGGTTTCTGCTTCGACCATCCAAAATTCGGTGAGATGACGCCTGGTTTTGCTTTTTTCAGCCCGAAACGTTGGTCCAAAACAATACACTTTGGAGTGCGAAAATGCTGCTGTTTCTAAATACAGCTGTCCTGTTTGTGCGAGATAGGCAGTGCCTAAATCAAAATATTCGGTTGAAAAAAGAGTACCAGCCGATTCTCCTACAGATCCGGTTAGGATCGGTGTATCAATCAGGGTATAGTTTTCCTGGTGAAAGAATTCGCGAATCGCAAAAGAGAGTTCGGAACGAATCTTGAGAATGGCAAGTTGTCTTTTTGATCTTAGCCAAAGGTGTCGGTGATTGTGAAGAAAATCCGGACCATGTTCTTTGGGTGTGATGGGATAGTCCGTAGACTTGCCGATGAGCTTGAAGTGTGCCAATTGCAATTCTTTTCCTTCGGGCGCCTTTGGATTGTCTGTAAAATAGCCAGTTACGGAAAGAGAGGTTTCCTGGCCGAGGCCTTTGAGCTGTTTGAAGCTCTCCTCGCCCAATTTCTCTCTTTCTATCACTACCTGGAGAATGCGTCCCTCTGTGCGAAGTTGTAAGAATTGTACATGGTTATTGCCACGGATGGCTTGTACCCAACCGCTCAATTGAACGAGGGCAGAGCTTGGATTGGAAATAGGATCGGAAGAGGAACTACTCTGAGACATAGATGGTTTTTCTGTTTGCCAGGTCGATTTTCTTTGAAATTTTGAACTTACTAGATGAAATCTCCTATACTACTTAACGGTAAAGCGATTTCTGAGCAGATTCGAAATCGAATTTCTCAGGAGTTAAAAAAAATAGATCCGAATGGATCTTCTCCTCCGACCCTTGCGACCATCCTTGTGGGTAACAATCCTGCTTCAGAAACCTATGTGAATATGAAAGTAAAGGCATGTGCGAGTGTGGGAATGCTTTCGAAATACATTCGGCTGCCAGAAGAAACAACTACGGACCAGTTGCTTTTCGAAATCAATAAATTGAATTCAGATCCGAAAGTTCACGGCATCCTTCTCCAGCATCCAGTTCCCCATCAAATAGATGAAAGACTTTGTTTTGATTCCATTTTACCGGAAAAGGACGTGGATGGCGTTACTACCACTTCCTTCGGACGTCTATCGATGGGAAAGGAAGCATTCTTTCCATGTACACCCTATGGAATGGTACTTCTATTACAGGAGTATGGAATTCCCATTGCAGGAAAACATGCTGTTGTTGTCGGTCGATCACCTATCCTTGGTAAGCCGATGGCAATAATGCTTACGAATCTGGATGCAACTGTAACTCTCTGTCACTCCAAAACTCAAAACTTACCAGAAATTGTGAAACAAGCGGATATCGTTGTGGGCGCGGTCGGTAAACCTGAATTCATAAGAGCAAGTTGGATAAAAGATGGCGCCGTACTTTTGGATGCAGGATATAATGCTGGCAATGTGGGAGATATCGAAATCTCAGTCGCTAAAGAAAAATCTTCTTTTTATACACCAGTACCCGGAGGAGTTGGTCCAATGACGATCGCAGTGTTAATCCTGCAAACATTGTACTCTTATCAATCTAAATTTTCTCCCATATTAAAGAGCAATTGATATGGCAGAACCTATTAGTTTTGATGAGTGCTTTCAAACATTTCCGAAGTTAGATCCTCCTCTAGATTTAGATACCTTTTGGAAGGATGGTTTTTTGGCTTTAAAAAAGATTCCGATTAGAGAAACTTATAAAACAGTTTTAAAAGGATCCTTTATTTGGGAGTCACTGAATGAAGTATCATTCCAAGGCATCGGTAGTTATACGATTCATGGAAAATTGGCTATCCCTAGAAAACGAGGAGATAGACCAGTTGTTGTTTTTTTTCACGATTACTTAGAGCCAGAGGAAGAAATACAGAAAGGTTATTCCGATTTAGGTGTAGCACAATTGCACATTAATTTACGTGGCCATGGACAAGAGATGATCCAAGCTCCCGTGGATCCAAATACTGGCAAAAGATTGCCAAACTGGTCACCTAACTATTTTGCTGAAGGGTTGGAAAACAAAGATGATTTTTATATGCGAAAGTTATATCTCGACGTCATAAGAACCATTGAGTTTTTAAGAATCACGGATGGCATCGACGGAGACAATATTATACTACATGGCAAATCACTTGGTTCTGCCCTTGCTGTATTTGGAGCTGCTTACTCTGATCGGATCAAAGGTTTAATACTGGAAACACCTGCTTTTTGTTATATTGATAAAGACCAACTTTCATTGAAGGCGAACCATTGGGTCAGAGAGATGACGCCCACTCTCGAAAAAAGAGCGACAAAAAAAATAGACTATAAGAAAGCACTTGCTTACTTTGACTCGATTCAATTCGCAAAAAAAATTCATGTCCCTGCTCTTTTCACTTGTGGAATGGAAGACCAAATGTCACATCCGAAATCTATTTTTGCCCTTTTCAATCATATGAATTGTGACAAACGGATGCAGATTTACCCTAACGAAGGAAATTCTGCCGGAAAAGAAAAACAACCTTCCGTAAATCTAGAATTCGTAAAAGAAATATTCCAATTATAACCCATAAATTATGTTCATACAATTTTATAATACCAAATCGGGCAAAAAAGAAGAGTTTAAACCTGCAGATCCCAATCGAGTAAAAATTTATTCCTGTGGACCTACGGTATATAATTTTGCGCATATTGGAAATATTCGTTCCTTTCTTTTTGTCGATGTTCTCAGAAGATCCCTTAAGTTAGCCGGATATACACTCGACCAGACTATGAATATCACCGATATCGATGATAAAATTATTCGAGAGTCAATTGAAAAAGGCGTCTCTGTTGAAGAGTTCACGAAACCATGGACAAAAGCTTTTTTTGAAGATCTTCACTCTTTAAATGTCGAAACTTTGGAGCATTATCCTAAAGCAACAGAATCCATAGGTGATATGATTGCCATTGTACAAAAGTTAAAGGACAGAGGACTTGCCTACGAAAAGGATGGTAGTCTATACTATTCGATTCAGAAGTTTTCAAAGTATGGCTCGCTTTCTCATATTGACGTAAGTGGCATGAAAACTGGTGCTCGTTATGATGCGGATGAATATCAAAAAGAAGATGTAAGAGATTTTGTTCTCTGGAAAAATCGAAAATCTCCAGATGAAAAAGCTTGGGAAAGTGATTTAGGCGTTGGAAGGCCTGGTTGGCATTTGGAATGTTCCGCGATGATTCGAAAAGTTTATGATTCTGGGATCGATATCCATACCGGCGGAATTGACTTACTTTTTCCTCATCATGAAAATGAGGTCGCACTTTCAGAGGGAGCATATCCCGATGAAACATTTGTTGGAACATGGCTTCATTGTGAACACCTGCTAGTTGATGGTGAGAAGATGTCTAAAAGCAAAGGAAACTTTTATACATTGCGGGACATTTTGGAAAAAGGATATGATGAAAAACAAATCAGATATCATTTAATCTCCGCTCACTATAGGTCAAAACTAAATTTTTCGCTAAAAAAACTAGATGAATCGAAACAAGCTCTAGAAAGAATTCAGAGTACGCTAACGAGAGTCATGTCACAGATTCAATTTCAATGGAAAAAAATAGATGGAAATTTAGTCTCTCGCCTTCGGGAAAATATTTTATCCAAAGAGATTAACGAATTTAGAATCGATTTTGAAAATTCAGTATCTGATGATTTAAATGTTCCTAAGGCATTGGCTTGTGTCTTTGATTTTGTACGGGAAGTGAATTCAGGATTGGATCAGAATCGTTGGAGCGAGTTGCATTTAACAGAAATTATTTATACCTTCCAGATATTTGATTCCGTTTTAGGTTTACTTTCGTTTGAAAGACCCATAGAGACTGTGGCTAAGGACGATAAGTTGAAGATAGAAACATTAGTAGAAGAAAGAATCCAGGCCAAAAAGCACAAAGATTTTTCCAAGGCAGACGCCCTTCGAAAACAACTTTTAGAATTAGGGATTCAATTAACAGATAACAAGGATGGAACCACCTCTTGGAAAAAAAACCAGTAGACATTCTGTTTGGTAAACGAAACTTTTTTGAGTTTTTGGAATCTTTGGAAACCATGCTTCCGGAAAAAGGAGTGAAGTCTATTCGAGAGATTTTACTAAAAGATTCGATTCCTAGTGAGGAGAAAAAAAGAATTCTCTCGTATTTACCTCCGCATATCAAATGTTCCCTTGTTAGTATCCGTGAATTAGACCGCGTTGCTGGTGACAAAAATCACCAAGGTTACGTCATCATTCGAACCAAACAAAAATCATTTCAATCGCAAACTTGGGAACAATTTAAACAAACTATCGAGCCGGGAGAGGGACCGATTCTTATCTTAGATCGAATCCAAGATCCCGGAAACTTAGGAAATCTTTTGAGAACGGCAGAGTGTTTGGGAGTAAATCATGTGATCATGTCGGATCGTGATACAGCTCCAATTAGCCCAGTTGTAGAAAAATCGTCTGCAGGAGCTGTCCATCATCTGAATATATTTCGCATTGCAAATCTTAGCCAGGCGATGGAAAGATTGAAAGAGTTAGAATATTGGATATTAGCGACTGATGAGGAAGGATCGGAAGAAATTTGGGATGATTTGCCCGATCCCCATCATATGGCGGTGATTATGGGGAATGAGGGCGAAGGTGTTAAGCGAATTTTACTTGAGCATGCAGACTATAAAGGGAGAATCGCTTTGCAAGGAGCAGTATCATCTCTCAATGTCGTAGTTGCATGCGGGATTACTCTGGATAGGCTAGTCAATCGGGTTTGAGAAGTTCCCTTTTAATATCTTTATTATTTTCTATTTTTCTCTTTGAGAACTGTGCTTACTATGCTTGGAAAAAACAATTTATCAAGGAAGACAAAACAGATGAAGTACAAGTATTATCATTACTCGGAACCATTGAGAATCCGAACCAAGAACTCTATTTGTTTCTACCTGGTGCTTCTAGAAATTTAGGTCAGGAACAATTTATTGAGTCCAATTATGTAACGAATAAAACTTCGAAACCGAAAATAATAATGATCCACGGCTGGAATCCTTTAGAGAGGGATACAGATCCATTTACTTCTAGGACGAGAAAGATAGATAATATCAAAGGAACTTTTTTTAACGGAATCCTCCACTACCAGGAAAATCTATCCAATGTGAATTCGACCTATGAGCTCTATCTATTTACGTATCGCACCTCAAGTGGTATCATTTTTAACGGAGATGGATTTCTAAAAAAAATAAGTCGGGCTTTTGTTACATCGGATCAGGTTATTGTGATTGCTCATTCCATGGGAGGTCTCATTACTCGCGCAGCGATGAAATCTAATGATTACGTGCCAGGATTGATCGATGGTGTCATTACCCTTGGTTCACCGATGCATGGCTCCCCTTTTGCTTCTAAACAATATTTAGGTTCCCAAAATTATACGAGCGAAGTTTCTTCTTTTCTTTTGCAAACGCAAGGAGGAGCTGATCTCGCGCATACAAATGTTGGCACTGGACAAACTTTGATAGAAAATGAGACCAACGTGGTGTTAGATTATATCAATAAGGATTTTTCTTATAATACTTCCTTTATAACATTTTCAGGAGTTTTAACGTCATCTTGTCTTGGAGCAGAAACTTTTTATTATACGACGGCTTGTAATATCTTAACCAATTCAAATCCTAGTTTTCCGTTAAACGATGGTATCGTGCCAGAAAATAGTGCGTTTTTAGGGGAAAATGGCCTTCGTTTCTTTCGTAAATCCGGGTATGATCACTCTATGATGGCATTTCAAACTTTGAATATTGATTCTTCAAAAAGTACTCAGTTGTTTAAGGATGTGATCGAACAAGCTAACTTTCTTTTGACTAGGTAATCGGCCGGAGTGATTTATTCAGTGCGTGACGTAACAGACATATTCCAATGATTAGAATAGGAACGGAATAATAAATCAGTGAATGATTCCACATCAAAGCCTGAATCGTTTGTAGACCGCCTACTATAACAAGGAAACCGGAAATAACACCGAGAAAAGAAATCCACAATTGATTGTTGTATTTTGGGAAAGTGCTGCGCTCTTCCTCGAATAGTCCAGACCAAAAAAAATAGGGTGGTTTCGCCTGATGATAAAAATTTTTTAAAACGTTAGTTTTTGCCGTAGGTAAAATAAACGTACTGATAATCAAGAGAATCATACATGTGAATGAAGTTGCAACTACGGTGTATGGAAATTCCATCTTAAAAATGATGGCATATAAGAAATAACATAGAGGTGATAAAATGATCGCAAGAATTTCGGTGTATGCAGAGATTCGCCAATAAAACCACCGAGCGATTAGAACGAATCCTATTCCCGAAGATGCTTCCAATAAAAAAACCCAAGCACCTTTTACAGTTTCCATTCCATAAACAGCTAGTAATAATGATCCAATCCCTGTTAGAAATTGGATCATGTAAGATATGTTCAAATAATGTCGATCTGATTTATTTTTCTGTAAAACTGGCTTCCATAAATCATAAACAAGATAGGATGCACCCCAATTTAAATGAGTTGCCAATGTAGAAAGATAAGCTGCAAGAAATGCACTTAAAATTAAACCTTTGATCCCCGTTGGTAGACCTTCATTTAGAAACAAAAGAAATCCTTTTCCACTTTCCAATTCAGAAAGATTCGGAAAAACTATGATAGAGGCCAATGCAACAAGAATCCAAGGCCAAGGTCTCAAAAAATAATGGGCAAGTACAAACCAAAGTGAACTTTTTATAGCTGCATTCTCATCCTCTGTGGCGAGAATTCTTTGGGCAATATATCCTCCTCCTCCTGGTTCTGAACCAGGATACCAACTAGACCACCAAATAATTGTTAGCATTATTAAAAAGTGATCAAAAGGCAATCCAGTCGTACCAAAAAAATTCGGGTAAAAATTCAGTTTATCCGCTGGAATTTTAGAAACAAGGCCGGTTATACCACCTACACCTGGAAGCTCCAAAATAAAATAGGCATAGAGAAGACAGCCTCCCCATGCTAAAAAGAATTGAAACACGTCAATCAGTGAAATTCCTTTCAAACCACCTAATGAAGTATAAACTATTCCAAGGATCATCAGAGTGAATAAAATGAAAATATCCGAATATTCGGGGAAAAAGACTTGGATGATTTTTAGCATCGCTAAATTTACCCATCCAAGAATAATCATATTTAATATCCCGCCGATTATGACGGCCTTCAGGCTTCTTAAAACGTTTGCTTCTGGTCCAGTATAACGTATAGCTATTAGTTCAAGGTCGGTTTTTGCGCCCGATCTTTTCCATAGTTTTGAAAAGAAAAAGACTGTGACCAGTCCACCGATTGCCATGTACCACCAAAGCCAGTTTCCAGAAACTCCCGAAGAACGGACGATCTCAGTGACAGCAAGTGGAGTGTCCGCGGCAAACGTAGTTGCGACCATTGCGGTGCCTGCCACAAACCAACTTAGTTTTCCTTCTGCCTGGAAGTAACCTGTAAGTGTCTTAGGATTTTGTTTGCGACTGAAATATAATATGGATACAATAACAAGAAATGGTGAAATAAAAAGGAAAAAGTCAAGGAAGGAAAAGACAATCATAAGCGAACTTTTATACCCATCTCACGCATTGCTTGTTTTGTTTCTTTGATAGTATAAACTCCGAAATGAAAAATTGAGGCGGCAAGTACGGCATCGGCTCCCCCTCGCAAGATTGCTTCGGACATATGTTCCGGATTTCCTGCACCACCAGAAGCGATGACAGGTATGCTCAAATTTTGAGTGAATAATTTTAATACGCTTATATCAAAACCATCCTTTGTTCCATCCTTGTCCATGGAAGTTAATAGAATTTCACCAGCGCCGCGTTCTTTGGCTTCCTTTCCCCATTCCAGTGCATCCTTTCCTGTTTCTGTTCGACCACCATTTAAATATACTTCGAATCGTTTTCTCTCGGGGTTAAATTTTGAATCAATTGCACAGACGATACACTGGGAACCGTAGATTTCGCTAGATTCCGTGAGAAGTTCTGGCCTTTGGAAAGCTGCAGTATTGATCGATACTTTATCCGCACCTTTGTTTAAAACTGATCTTACATCATCTAATGTGCGTATGCCGCCTCCAACAGTAAATGGGATAAATAATTTATTTGCTACTTCTTCCACCAAATGAAGCAATATATCCCGTTTGTCACTCGATGCCGTAATATCCAAAAAGCATAGTTCGTCTGCCTGATTTTCCTCATAAGCGACTGCGCAGGAAACAGGGTCACCAGCATCGATCAGATTCACAAAATTAACACCTTTTACGACCCTTCCGTCCTTGATATCAAGACAGGGAATCACTCTCTTCGTCAATTCATCGGTTTGTATCATGAGATAGAATTGGGAAGAGTAATTTTATTTTCTGGAAATTCGTTTAACATTGTTGCGAAGGAAAGAAGTTTTTCTTCTTCAAAATGATTTGTTGTAATTTGCATACCGATCGGTAATCCTGATTCATCTGTACCAGCTGGGCAACTTATGGCGGGCACACCTGCTAGGTTTACCGTAGTTGTTAGAATATCTGCTAAATACATTTGGATCGGATCTTTAGTTTTTTCGCCTACTTTGAAAGCGGTCGTCGGTGAAGTTGGTTGCAAAATACAATCTACTTCCTTAAAAAAGGCATCATATTGTTTCTGTATCAATACCCTAGCTTTCTGTGCTTTACCGTAATACGCATCATAATACCCCGAGCTTAAAGAAAATGTACCTAGTAGTATTCTTCTTTTTACTTCATTTCCGAAACCTTTTGATCTTGATTCAACATATAGATCCTCTAATTTTCCGTTACCCTCATCTCGAAATCCGTAACGAATTCCATCAAACCGAGATAAGTTGGAGGAACATTCGGCAGTCGCAATTAAATAATAAACGGGAATCGAATATTTAAATAAACTGAAATCCAATTCTTTAAGGATAGCACCCTCCTTAGTTAGTTGAGATTTAAGAGCTTCATATCTTTTGGCAACACTAGGACTTGATTGAGTCTCTTCAGTTTTCATGACTCCAATCCGAACACCTTTCCAGGAAGACAATTTCACTTTTTGTGAGTCAAAAGATTTATCTTTAGCAGAAGTTTGGTCATGTAAATCAAAACCTTGAATGGTATCAAAAACATCAATCACAGCTTGAATATCATTTCCAAAAGGTCCAATTTGGTCCAAACTGGAGGCATAAGCCACAAGTCCATAACGTGATACACGACCATAGGTTGGCTTCAGACCCCAAATGCCGCATAACGAAGCTGGTTGCCGAATCGATCCTCCGGTATCGGATCCAAGAGATGTGGAAACCATGCCAGCTGCAACAGCTGCCGCCGACCCGCCGCTGGAACCACCCGGAATCCTATTTGTATCAAAAGGATTTTTAGTTGTTTGGAACGCACTATTTTCTGTTGAACTTCCCATGGCAAACTCGTCCATATTCGTTCTAGGAAGAAATATAAAACCTTTGGCTTTCAGTTTTGAGATGACCGTTGCGTCATAAGGCGAACGGAAATTGGCGAGAATTTTAGAGGAACAGGAAGTAATCTCACCATTGATACAGATATTGTCCTTGATTCCAATGGGTATTCCATCCAAGGATGATTTCAGACTTTTGTTCTTTCTACGTTCATCACTCTCTTTGGCAGCGGTTAGAACTCTTTCCGAATTAATTTCTAAAAAGGCTTTAATTTTTGGATCAATTAATTCAATGCGATTTAAAGAAGATTTTGTGATCTCCTCTGAACTGAAATCTCCTTTATCTAATCCTTTTTTGATTTCGGTATAAGTCAAATTTGATAAATCTTTCATGTTTCAATCACCCTTGGAACTACAACGTAACCATTCTCATAGGAAGGTGCAATCTTTGATAAGGCATCTCGATTCAAAGTATTTTCTGTGATATCAGGTCTCAGAACATGCATGGTCAAACTATAAATTTCGTCGTCTTCTACACTCGATGTATCTAAATTTTTAATTTCATCAACATAACTTACGATTCTAGAAAAATCATTTAACATACCCGAAATTTCTTCGTCCTTAATGTTTAACTTTGCAAGTGCTGCAATCTCTCTTAAGTTTTTTTCATCCATAATTGTTTCCTTTAATATGCATTTCGATCAACTATCGCTTTCCAAGGAGTAAGTAAGATGATTTTTAAATCAAAGGACAAACTCCAATTTTCTATATAGTAAATATCGGCCTTAATTCTTTCTTCAATGGAAGTGTCTCCCCGAAGTCCTTGAACCTGGGCCCAACCTGTAATACCAGCTTTAGCAGCATGACGCCTCATATACTGGTGATGTTCTGACTGAAATTTTTCAACATAAAATGGACGTTCCGGCCTTGGTCCAACTACTGACATATCACCTAGCAATACATTGATGAATTGAGGAATTTCATCTAATGATAATTTCCGTAATATCCCACCAATTTTTGTTACACGAGGATCGTCTTTTGTCGTCCAAAGAGTATCTGAATCTTGTTTTTTCTGGACAACCATAGATCGAAATTTCAACATTTTGAATTTTCGATTGTCTAACCCGACGCGTTCCTGTTTATAAAAAACTGGCCCTTTACTTGTTATTTTTATTAGGAATGCAAGGAGTATGTAGACCGGACTAAATACCAGTAAAAACAGCAGAGAGAATGAAATATCAAAAGTACGTTTTAAAACACGATTATAACCAAGGCGAAGCGGAATATTTCGAATGGAAATAATCGGAATTCCATCGAGAACTTCCACTCTCCCATTCGCTGTGATGATTTCTTCGTAACTCGGGACTATTTTTAAGTCGATTCCTAGATAATCAGAGATATCGATAGCTTCTTTTAAATAATCACCTTCGTCATGCGACAAGGCATAAACAAGCAAATCGATTTCACTTACTTTTAAAAAATCTTCCAGCTGGTTTACTTTTCCTACAACTTTAAAATCAGAATCCTTGGAAAACAAATTTACTTTTCCTGAAAGAAATCCACTAACCGCATAACCGTATATAGAATGTTTCTTAATTGTAGCGGCAAAACTTTGTGCTGATTTTCCAGTTCCAAGTATTAAGACTGACCGTAAATTATAGCCTTTACTTCTTAATATACGAAGAATTCCTCTCAAAAGGAAATGAGCAAAACTGCTTAAAATGATTGTTGCGATTGCAAAGTAGCTAATCACAAGCCGCGAAAAACTATCCCCTCTAAAGAAAAACAAAATCGCGAGTATTAACATCAGGTTTATAAAAACGCCTGAGGATATAGCAAAAAACTCATCCGTAAGGGAAAGTCCGCGTCTTGGATGATAAAGATCGATTGATAAAAAAGAAATGACTTGAGATATTCCGAGTATCAAACCAAGAAAAAAATAATTTCTAAAATCAATGAACTGTCTTTGAAATTCAGAATCTTCAGAAAAATAATATCTGATTACAAATGCGACAGCAAAACTCAAAAAAGTAATGATAAGATCGGTAAATAAAAATAAGAGTTTAAAGGATTGGCTACGTTCTTTTAGCATAATCTATTGGGCCTGTGCTGAAATTCCTTCATTGGAACCATCGAGTGGTCTTTTTCGGAAACGATAGAGCCTAACTCTTGTTGCCTGTGATGTTGCTGAATCACCGAAACTGAAGTTAGTGAGATTCACTGAAAAATAGACTGATTGGTCATAAAAAGTTAATGTATTGTCTGCTGATAAACCACCTGGCAAAGCTCTCAAATTCATACTGTAACCAAGACGGTATTCCCAATTGTGTAAATCTAGTTTAAGAGTCATCATAAAGCGATTGATATTAAAAACAGTTTTCTGTCTTCTATCTTGCCCATTGGCTCCTGTGCCAGAAGCTAAGTCTTCCCAAATGGTTGTTTGGTCATAATTGGTCCCATTCTGTGCAGTAAAGAGCTCTGGCGTTGTCGAGTAAGCATAAAACTGACCTTGGGCAAGAGCATTTAATCTCCAGGGCTCAGTCACTCGTGAATCCAATTCTAATTCGATGCCAGAATATCTCGTGATTTTGGTATCAGTTCGGAAAAAAAATCGATAACTATCCAGGAAACTATCTTTGTAGACGTGATACCAAGTAGAGCCAATTTCCATACTTCGAATCGCACGAATCAGAGGCCAAGAAAAGCCTCCCATTTTGTATGAGATCGTTAAGTTATTAGATAAAGAACGATTCTGCGGAGTATGATGAACATAATCATTATTGATGAAAATGCCAGAGTAAAAATTCCTTTTTCTTTCGAGCAGGCTTGGTCTGCGAGTTTGAAAACCATCAATAAAATCGATAAAACCGCCTACACGAACTACAGTATAATACCATCTTTGCATATTTGATATGCCTGGGTTATAATCTGGAGATAACGTTCGTAAGTCGCGAATAGTTCTAACTGAAATATCTATGTCATTCAGCGCATAACTTTCGAGAGCGAATTCTGCTTCATGCTGCCTTTGATTTCCTAAAACGGGATCTTTGATTTCCGCCTTCTGTGCATCAATTTTTCGATATGTGGAAGATAAAAATAGTTCTGGAACACCAAATCTCGCCGTATGTGTTTGCCTCACGTATTGGTAAGACTGTTGTTTTAAAAAATTACTATATGCTTTATTGGAATCCAAATCTGGGCTATTGGCAGCTGTCCCTACACCGGGATACTCGGCAGTTTGTTTCGTGGCACCAGCATAAATACTCGGTGTGAAAGATGCGTATGATCCAAGCGAAATCGGAGAACGAAATCCCGATTCCCCGTAAACGGCTGTCTGCGTCCTCAATACAAAGTCATTGTATTTACCTGTAGGATCGGTAATTGATGTGTTTGGGATTCTTGCTTGTGTCGGTGCTCCATAAAGACGGTTGATGTTGGATTGAAAGTTTAAGTCCCAATATACGGGTGCATTGTAAAGTGGAAGGTGGCCAACGAGACTAGAGTTTCTAATTGTTACCACGGGTAAGGTATCTTGCGCTGAAAAATATTTATCCGCTTGGATTTGATAGACCAGCGTTCGACTCATACCTATACTAACGCTTAAGTCACCTCGATTTTCTGTATAGTTTAAGTTCCAATTAAGTAAGTTTCGAATTAACCCTAACCTAACATCACGATAAGTATATAACGATTGAACTGAGTTCGAAGGTTGGTATCTGTTACCGAATTCATAATCAAACTGCCGATTACTAAAATTTTCATAACCAACTTGCAAGTTACGAGTGACATCTTTATTAAAATCGTTGGCCTTTACATTCAATCTAAGTTCGGTTTTCCACCATGGGTCGTAATCAACTCCAGTATTTCTGATTCCTAAACCTGTATTCGGGAACATTTCTCCGCGGTCGACTGTATTCGTTACAGCAACATTTCCGACTCCTAAGTTTTTAAATCTATCCTCATAAACAGACGTAATAACATTTTTTTTGTAATTAGCGTAACCCAAGTTTACGTTGTAATTAACGTTAGGCGAAACTTTCCACATTTCAATTTGAGCCGCTTGCCCTGTTTTTTCATACATATCGAACCGAAGTTTATAACCATTCGCCAAAAAAAGCGAATTCGGGTAGGAGTCAGACCATTGATAGCTATTTTGCAAAAACCATCCTTGCGTATTGTTTTTACCCGATTGAACCATCCACCCATTTCCGGTTTCGGAATTGTACAGTACAGGGAGCCAAAAAAGAGGTGTCCCACCTACTTTAAAGGTTAAATTGTAAGCAATGACTGACTTATCCTCATAAATAATTATTTTTTTTGCTTGAAAGGAATCATGAGGTAGTTCCGCATTACAGGCAGTAAAGTATCCCATTTCCATTAAGTATCTTTTTTCATCTAATCTTTTTAATTTTTGACCAATGAAAAAGGATGGATAATAACTGAGTTTCGAATTATAAACGACACCTTGGTTGAGCTTAATGTCGTATAAAAAACGTTCACCGGTAACTTTGGCTTGTCCGTCTTTGTATTCCACTCCACCTTCAGCATATACTTCCTGGCGCTGAGAATCGATGGAAACTGAATCCGCTAACAGTTCTCCACCTTTTATCTTCAATCTAACTTTTCCTCGTAAAACAAGAACACCACCTTGGGTTTTATCAATATTCAACAGCTGGCCTTCTGCAGCATTTTGAATTTGGATCGGAGGTTCCTTCTTTTTCTGGTTTGATAAAATGGATTCTTGAGTTACTTCGGTGGGTACTTCCGGTACAATTGCCTCTCGCAATCTTTCACGCTTCACATAGATTGTGCCCTGACTACTGAGTCCGAGATTTCGGAGATTTTCGTCAACTTCCCTATCGGTCATTCCATCAACAGATTTTTGGACAAGATTTCTTTGTATCGAGTTGGCAGTTAGTTTTCTGTCCTCTTCTCCGGCGTTTGTTTTGCCGATGCCGGATGCCTCAGGGAATAGTTGCCTTATTCCTTGGATATCCTGTGAGTGGAGATCAAAAATAATGCCAAATCCAGTGGCCAAGAATAGAAGTCGTAGGTATTTTCGCACAGGGAAAAGGATGCTTTGAAAGTATAAAACGAGGATTTCAATGACTGCCAAAAAAGCAATGGGAAAAGCAAATTCAGTTGCCGTGAGTCCTTGGATTCATGCTTATTTTTATAGCATTTTTTCATTTCGATTGATAAAAAAGAGATTGATGGAGTCTAAAACCTGACATAATTTAAGGGTCGCTAAAAAGCGTCGGGAGAGTGCGATGGCAAAGTCTTACACGGGAGAGCGAATTCCTGGCACAGTAAACTACCACATTTTTGTTACCGAATCGAAACAAAAAAAAGAAATCCTTATCGATCAGCAGCTCAATATACATTCTCTCCTCACGGACGTTCACCTGAGCCACAGAGATGAACTTGCGTACAAAATTTCTCTGGCCATACTCATTGATTTTACTGGGAATATTGCTTTGTCAGAAGCTTGTTTTCGGGATTTTAAAAATAATATGGAACGTCTCTTTTTTGAGGATCACTGGCTCCTCCATTCCAATCGAATTGAAGTATTCTTAAACAGCGAACAAGGACTAGAAGAAGAAATAGCCGATTATAGTTTTTTTCAATCCCCCAAGGAGATTGTTTCCAAAGGATAAATTAAAAAGGTTCAACTTCCTACTAATTGCTATTTTCCTCTGGAGGTTGTACTGGTAGTATGATTTCCCATCTTCCCCCGATTTCTTCATCTATTCTTAACATTTTACCACCGAGTTCGATGATAATGGAGTTTGTAATGTCAATTGTTTCGATGCGACTGAGTTTCTGGTTGAGACTTTCAGTTCCAGTATCCGCGATGGTGAGCTTTATCTTTCTGTCTACGACATCGTCGATGTATTGGATAGTTGTGGTTATCTTACGCTCCTGACTTTCTTTTCGATTTAATACTCTGGAGCGAGCATCCTGTAATAAATTTAGTATCGCTTGTTTGAGTTTTTGTGGTTGGCAATAAAGAGCAGGTACTTCCTCCGACTCGATTGCACATTGGATTCCCTCTTTCAAAAAATACTGATGCAAAAAAGATCGTGTATCATTTAATAACATCTCGATGCTAACCAAGCTACTTTGGTTGGTTGTCGCTTGAGAATAATTCACTAGATTTTTTATTATTTTTGCAATGCGTTCGGAGTCTTCAATGATTTTGGAAGCGAAACCTAATACTTGTTTGTTTCCCGTACTTTGTGCTTCCTTGGAAATCAAATCTGAGAAATTCATAATAGATGTGAGTGGATTATTGATCTCATGCGATATCCCCGATGCTACCAAACCGATGGTTTCCCATTTCTGAGCTTCTGAAAGTTTTTGTTGCACTTCCTTGAGTTGTTTTTGAATTTGTGATTTATAAATTGCCATTTCTACGGATACATATAAATCTCTGCTATTGAATGGTTTGATCAAATAACCGAATGGTTCTGTTTTTTTTGCGCGCTCTAAAGTGGATTGATCCGAATATGCTGTAAGATAAATCACGGGAATGTCTTTTTTCTTTTTAACAATGCGGGCAACTTCAATTCCATCTATATCCCCACCAAGCATAATGTCCATTAGGACTAGATCAAATTGCTCTTTCTCAATTTTCTCTAATGCAGAAGCACCATCCGAAACGTATTCAGTGAAATATCCAAATTGTTTTAAGGTCGTACAGATGTTGATCGCAATGATACGTTCATCCTCGACAACTAAGACCTTTTTTTTCGTAGATGACTCGATTGTTTCGGGTGCCATATTTTAACAGACTCTTATTTAATTCTGGATTTCTGGTTTGTCAATCGATTGAAGAGTAAAAAAATGATCCTAGTGAAAAAACAGGAATCTTTAAATGAGAATCAGAGGCAGGCATCGAAGATCTTGTCAGGTCCCGTACTTGTCATCGCAGGCGCAGGTACAGGCAAAACAAAAACACTTGTTCATCGGATGTTTCATTTAGTTGAATCTGGATTGAGTCCAGAATCAATTTTACTTCTCACTTTTACAAGGAGAGCGGCCTCGGAGATGCTAACACGTGCTTCTGGACTTCTCGATCAACGGATGCAAAAAGTAAGTGGAGGCACATTTCATTCATTTGGAAATGCCTTTTTGAGAAAGTATGCTCCAAAATTAGGTTTCACTTCGAATTATTCTATTTTAGATATAGAGGATGCGAGCACTCTTGTAGGAATTGCCAGGGAAGAGTTTTTAAGAACGAAAGTCAAAAAACGATTTCCAAAAAAAGAAACCATACTCGAAATTATTTCCACTTCCTTTAACACGAATCTCCCCCTTGATAAAGTGGTGCAAAAGGACTTCCCACAATTTGTCCGTGAAACGAAAGAAATTCAATCAATCAAAGAAATATATGTAAATCTAAAGCTTAAATCCAATTCTTTAGATTTTGATGATTTACTTTATTTTACGCGAAAACTCCTTGTGGAAGAAAAAAATATTCGAAGCCAAACGGCTGATAGATATCGATCTATTTTGGTTGATGAATACCAAGACACTAACAAAATACAAGCACATATCGCATGTTTAATTGCTAGTGAACATTCAAATATAATGGTGGTTGGAGATGAGGCCCAGAGTATTTACGGTTTTCGTGGTGCTGAAGTAAGAAACATTTTAGATTTTCCAAAAATATTTCCGGAAACAAAAATTATTAAATTAGAGGAAAATTTTAGAAGTGCACCAAAGATTTTAGATCTTGCCAATGCAGTTCTCTCAAAATTCTCAGAATCATACGAAAAAAAATTATTCTCCTTAAAGGACAAACCAGGTGTTTCCCCTTCTCTTTATCTCTCTTCATCTGAAGAAGCAGAAGCGGATTACATTGCCAATTGTATCATAGATGAAAATGAAAATGGAGTCAAGTTTAGGGAGATTGCCGTCTTATCAAGATCTGGCTGGCATACAAACTTACTGGAACTTGTATTGGGCGCAAAGAACATCCCTTATAAAAAATATGGAGGCAAAAAATTTCTGGAACAAGCGCATGTAAAGGACCTCGTTTCTTATCTAAAGATCTTATTAAATCCTTTGGACTGGCTGAGTTGGAATCGAGTAATTTCTTCCCAAGAGCATGTAGGCCCTAAACAAACAGATCTTTTGTTACAAATTCTACAGCGAGAAAATATCGAATTCTTTTTTATAAATAAAACTTGGGAGAAAGCTGATTTTTGGATGGGTTTTTCGAAAGATGCGAAAGTTAGTTTATGTAATCTTTTGGATCATTTTTATAACTTGAACCAATTGGTTTCGTCTTCCCCTCTCGCGATTCTAGAACAAACCTTAACTTATTATCTACCTCTTCTAAAAATAAAGTTTGATGATCATGAGAAACGAAGTCAGGATTTGGAGACGATTCGGATCCTCGCTTTAGAAAAAGAGTCTCTAATCGATTTTTTATCTTATTTGAGCTTAGAAACAACGGAATCTTTCGTTAATTTGCCAGAAGTTGAAAGAGAAGAGGAAGGATATGTAACTCTTTCCACGATCCATTCAGCAAAAGGACTAGAGTGGGAAGTTGTGTTTATGATGCAATTGGTCGATGGACAATTCCCCTCGAGCCGACTTCGGACAAAAGAAGACTTAGAAGAAGAGAGACGACTGTTCTATGTGGCAGTCACAAGAGCCAAATCGAAATTATATCTGACAGCACCAGTCATTGAGTCCGGTAAAAATATCCAGATTCGGAATCGGAGTCGTTTTTTGACCGAGATTGAATCCGAAGGAAATCTACTATGGACAGAACAAAAACAAAGGACAGATCTGCCTGAGAGCATTGGCTCTTTGGATCAAAAAACAGAAAATTCGAACCTTTTTGATCAAATTCAAACTTACTTTTTGAATTGATTTTTTGTTCCGAAGGAGATTTACTAAGTCCTACATTCGGAGGATCGCATGATTTTACTCTCTCTCCAGAGGGCTTTATTTTTGTTTTTAGTTTTACTTAGTGTTTCATTTGCCAACTGTTCTTCCACGGAACCGAAATCAGGGGAAAGTGCAAATGATGCAGCAACCGATCCAACAAAAAATGACGTGAACCAAAAACGGGTAGAAAATATTGATCCTTCTGATCCTAGCAAAAAAGAAGGAATGAGCGCAACAGACAAGAAAGTTGGCTGCGTAGAAGGTGATTGTGTAAACGGGATCGGTAAATATATATACGAAAATGGGGATATCTATACTGGTTCTTTTAAGAATGATCTTCGAGAAGGAAGCGGGAACTTTTTGTATACGGATGGTGAAAAATTTATCGGAACCTATGTAGAAGATAAACGCCAAGGGCCTGGAGAGTATCTTTTTAAAAATGGCGATAAATATGTAGGAGACTTCAAATCAGGGCAAATCAATGGCAAAGGAATTTATACTTTTAGCGATGGGAAAGTGTTGGATGGCGACTTTCAAAATGATGGTTTAGATGGGAAAGGAACTCTCATGGAGGGTTCGACTCCAAAAGAATGTAAGGTGGTAGCTCGAAAACTCGTCTGTGATTAATTCTTTTCACCTTCCCGTTTCTAAAACAGGAAGGTTCCTTTTCCTACTTTTTATTTAGTTTAGAGCTTGCAGGATGGGATTTTGCCTGCTTGTTTAGCTGCAGCTTGCAATTGTAATGCGTCAGGCATCTTTTGATTTAATTGTTTCATTCTCGTTTCATCGGAGGGGTGAGTAGACAATAATTCGTTTGGTTTCCCGCTACTCAGTGCGCTCATATTTTGCCACAAGGATATACTCTCTTTGGGATCAAAGCCAGCATTCGCCATTATGTCTAACCCAATCAGGTCTGCCTCAGATTCATGAGCTCTGGAAAAAGGTAACAGTACTCCAAATTTCGCACCTCCTCCTAAAATACCGGCCATTTCCCCTTTTCCGATCTTGGTCAGTGCTTCCATTCCACCTTGAGCCACCTGATTCTGTGAAATTCTTTCATTTCCATGTCTAGCGATTACGTGACCGATTTCATGCCCTATTACTGCTGCTAGTTGGTCTGGAGTTTTTGTTACAGGTAAAATACCAGTATGAACACCAATTTTTCCGCCGGGTAGAGCAAACGCGTTCGGTGTATTGTCTTTGAAAACTATGACTTCCCATGAGCTAACTCCTGTACTATCTTCAGTTACCGAAAGCTCCGCAGAAACAATACAGTTTACATATCGATTGATTGTTTCTGATCTCTCAATTGGAATTTTCTTTTTCATGTCTTCAAATGCTTCTGCGCCCAACTGATTCATTTCTGGATCTTTGACAAGGATCAGTTGACGTCTACCGGTCGGAGATGTTTGGCATTGTAGTATTAGTGTCAAACCTAATGATAAAATAAAGAGACTAAGTTTCATATCTTCCTCGATTCAAAATAGAATGTCTTTTGTTTTTAGTTTATTTGTCCAGTGAACTTTGATAAAAATATCATTGCGTCTTCACTGGGAAGAGGTTTCGCTATCAGGTATCCCTGGATCATGTCACAGTGGTATTCACGCAGTAAATTGAACTGAGGTAGTTCTTCAACACCCTCTGCTACTACCTTTAAACCTAGATCATGTGCCATATGAATGATAGAAACAAGCAACTTTGCCTCCTTATTCCCAGGACTTACATTATTTAGAAAAGACTTATCTATTTTTAAAATCGAGAGCGGCAATTTTTCTAAGTAAGAGAGAGATGAATATCCAGTGCCAAAGTCATCTAGAGCAATTTTGACACCAATGTCGCATAAGTTATCAAGAATCGGAATGGTATCTGCCATATTTTTCATAGCCAAACTTTCTGTTATTTCTACTTGAATCGAATGAAACGGAATCTCTAATCTTTGTTTCATATCGACTATCCAATGAAAAATATTCTGATGTTGGAATACTTGTGGAGATAAATTTACGGCAACCACTATTTGCCTTCCCTCTTTCTCTTTTGATGTTTTTATAAACTTTCCTGTTTCCTCCAACACGAATTGAGTGAGCGGTAGAATGAGTCCAGAATTTTCAGCCATAGGAATAAAGTCCACAGGCGAAACCATACCTTTTTTGGGATGTTTCCATCTAACAAGCGCTTCCCAGTGCGCTATTTCATTCGTTTCTAAATCAAGAATTGGTTGATAAAAAACTAAAAATTCATTGTGCTCTAATCCTTTCCTTAAATCGTTCTGAATTTCTAGTTGGTAATGAATTTTTTCTTTCATATCTTCACTAAAAGTAAATATGGAGCCAACCTTATTTTCTTTCGTATGGAACATCGCAATCTCTGCATTATTTAGTATTTCTTCCGCTTCCTTCCCGCCCATACCGTAACCGGCAATCCCTAATGAAGCAGTTAAATAGATTTCATAACCTTTATAGGGAATAATTTCTTTTAGATTGTCTTGTAGCTTCTTTGCAAAATCAAAACCTTCTAGCATAGATAAAAAATCGACAAGCAAAACGGCAAACGAGTCAGCAGTGAGGCGAGTTGTGGTGGCGGACTTTCCGCAAAATTGATTGATTCGATTGGCAAATATTCTAAGAATATCATCGCCTGCATTGCTACCCAGAGAGTGGTTGATCCTTCTGAAGTTATCTACGTTGGCAGAAATAACGATGGGAAAACCACCTTTACTTGTATTGTATTCGAAAATCCGTTGTTCGATGCGTGCAAGAAACAGAGCCCTATTTGGCAATTCAGTTAGGTTATCATAGAATGCATCATGAGTGAGCTGGTCTTCCGCTAACTTTCTATCGGTGATATCATGATGAATAGCTATGTATTGAAAAATGGAACCATCCTCATCTTCAAAGGGGACAATTGTAGTTTCCACCCAATACGTGGCTCCATTCTTTTTGGTATTTTTAATTTCTCCCTTCCAAACTTTACCTTGTCGGATCAATTGCCAAAGATTATCCCAATCATTTTTGGAACGATCCTCAGATTTTAGAATTCTGTGCGAACTTCCAATCAATTCGGCTTCGCTATAACCTGAGATTTGCATGAATTTTTCGTTCACATAAGTGATGATTCCATTGGCATCCGTGATCGAGACAATATTGGCTTGGTCAACGGCATAATTTTGAAACTGAATTTCTTTCAGAGACTTTTCCAAGTAAGACTGAGTGATTTCTTTCTCTTTTCGAAAAATGAGTTCTCTTCGCTCTCTTTCGAGAACTTGGGTCAAACGGAATAAGCTGACTGCATCAATGATGTCGGCAGCACCGGCATGCATTAACTTAAGTGATTCCTCATTGGCCTCAGGAGGTGAAATTACAATAAATGGAATGTCGAGATCTTTCTTTTGTAAGTCTAAAAGTAAATCCATTGCTGTTAGACGATCATTCCAGTGGAAAGAAACTAAAATGGCATCCCAATCTTCTTCTTGGATTCTGACATCCCAATCTTCTTTGCTCATGATTACTTGGTAGAGCGGAGAGAATCCCTGCGATTTCGTTTCACGAATGATTCGAAAAACCTCTTCCTGATTCGATGCAACAATAAGAATACACAGTGGACTTCCCATAAGCTAGGTTTCTAAAATAATTAAGATTTCTAGGAATACAACTAAAGCATGAAAAAGTACTTTTATTTTTCAGTTTGTTTCCGTCCTATTCTTCTGTGCATCCTAAAGTTTTTGAGACAACTTACATTAAGAAAGAACACCTAGAGCAAGAATTAAAGAAGATGCTTCTTGAGATTGGAGATCTGGACTATAAAGGTCTGACAGATTATGACAAAGGTGGCTTTGATGGCTATAACCAAGCAGTAACTGAAATCCTCAAAAAGCTTCAGCACTAGTAAATTGCCTAAGAATGATACATAAATGGTCGGTTTTGGGGACTTATGCAAAAAGTCTTTACAAAATAGTGGGAAATCCAAAGACTTAGAAAGCTAGCAGGAAGTTCAATGAATTTCACAACAAAACAAGTAAAAAATCATACAGTCGTCACCCTAGAAGGGTCTTTAGATATTTATTCCGCACCCGCACTTAAGAAAGAACTTCACAAAATTATCGATGATGGAGCTGAATCTGTTGCCATTGATATGGTGAACATCAAATTGCTTGATTCCTCTGGAATTGCCCTTCTTGCCAACCTTCAGAAAAAATTAAAATCAGAAGAAGGTACTTTTTTTCTGCTCAATGTCAGCCAAGATGTCATGGTTATATTGAAACTTTCAAGCTTGGATAAATTTTTTACAATTTTAGGCGGTGAGGCAGAGCTGCCTTAAAAATCTATTGGACTCTAATCTCTTTTAGATTAGAGTCCCGAATCTCCCCGTTCAGCTCCGACTTCGAGCTCCAAATTCCTTCTTCGGTTCTTCGCAAACTTTCCAACTCTTGCCGGACGCCATCCTCTAGCTCAATCGAGATTACCTGTTTTTTCTCATCAAGCTGGGCCTTTATCTCCGAGATCATTTCGAGTGGTATGGACAACTTAAAAGCACCCAAGTTTAAATGAGCCAGCACGCCATCCGAACTGAGAGTATCACAAATAATAATCCTCCCATCTTTCATCGTAACTTGAAGTTTGGAGATCTCTTTCGGGATGATTTTTTTAGGTTTTTGCGGCGGGGGTACCTTTTCTTTCGGTTCGGAAATCTGACTGACCTCTTCGTTTACGATAGGGATGTTTTCCTGTTCAACGACAGTCATTAACTTCTGCGTTTCCTGTTTAGACTCGACAAGTGATTCTTTTAAACTGTCCTTAATTTCTGCTAATTCTTTCGCCTCAGCACTACTCGAATTTGTAGTTTCAGCATTTAGTATTTTCTCTACTATGATCGGTTTTAGAACTAGTGATTTTCCTTCCTCAATATGTGCTACCGCTTTTTCATCACCTAACTTTGTTGCTTCTGATTTTGAAAATTCGACGAGTGATTTGTTCTCTTGGTAAAAATTTCCAATGAGTAACAATCTTCGGTTGGCTCGAATCGCCACCTCTTTGTTTTCCTTTTGTTTAACGAGCTGAATGTATTCTTTTACCGCGTTTGATGTTTTGCCTAGTTCTTCCATTGACCTTGCTTTGATATACGATTGGTCATTTGTCAGTGTCGGTAGGGATTCTAAGGTTTTTAAAGTAGCTTCATAATCTCCCGCTTGAAAAGAGGAGATAGCTCTTTCTTCAGGGTTTTTATTAGAATTCTCAAACTCTAACTTACGTTTGTCGCCGTCCACGAGAAAACTGATTAATAATTCCGCATTTTCCGCATAGTGTGTTCCGGGAAATAAATCGATTGCTTTTCTTAGTTTTACGAATGCTTTATCTCTTTCTCCCATCATTACAAGACAATAACCATGATGTAACAAGGTAAATGCATGTTCATCTGCTAAAGATCCAGCGAGTATATCCTCTAACTCATCATATTTTTTGCTCGCGATTGAGAATTTCCGAGTTCTTTCCATATAGAATGCAAATTGAAGTCGGATGATCGTCTTCTGTTGTTCTTCTAATTCTAGAAAAGGTTTAAAATTGAGCGCACGCACCGTATTGATAACAACAAGACCAAATTTATCTCGCCATCCCAACTCTAGTTCCATACCTTTCGTCTCGGAGTTCATGATTCCAGATTCTAAAATGTTAACTTTTACCTCCTGGAGATAATCATCTTTGGAAAGAAACATTTGTTTGAGTCTTTCTCTGAGAGTTTGCGAGGAAAGTTCATAGTTCATCAACTGATCCCGCATGATTCCAAATCGCAATTCCTGCAATTTCACGCCAACAATTGATTGCGAGGCTAAACCGAAAAAACAGAAAAGCAATAGAAACATCAGGAAAAAAAGAAACTTTCTCATTCGGGAATTTCTAAGATGATCATTGTTACATCATCTTTATATTCTTCATGAAGAAGATCTAGATCTGCCATGGCAAGATCCACGATTTCCGTATTTGTTTTTTCTATATTGTTCATTACCAATTCAGCAAATCTGTCGAGTCCATAAAGTGTCCCATCCTTCAACGGGGTTTCGACAACGCCGTCCGTATACAGAATAATTTTGTCTCCCGGCTCCACCGTAAATTCGGCAAGGGAGTATTGAATATCATCTCCCATACCAAGCGGTGGACCAGAACTATCTATATAGGTGATTTCTTTTGTGGAAGGACGAATGATAAACGGAGCATTGTGACCTGCATTCACAAATTTAACCTTACCTGGTTCATCAAGAATGACAAATACGCCCGTGGCAAAAAACGAAGCTTGGAGTCGATTGGCGATCGTCTCTCCTAAATAATTGATGGCAAAAATGGGATCATGATTTTCTTTCATGATGCCTTGCAATGACATCGCCATAACAACAGTTACGAGTGCAGCCGAAACGCCGTGACCAGAAGCATCCGCAAGAAAAAAGCCATAAAATTCTTTCTCATTGCCCTCGTCAAAATAAAAGTACTGATAGATATCACCGGAAACTTCTCGCATCGGTCTGTAAATTTTCCCGATCTTAAATTTTTTGTATTTTTTCTGGGGAGGTAAAAATAACTCCTGTACTTCCTTCCCGATTTGTAATTCTTGATTGATTTCATCATTGAGGCGAGTGATTGTATTTACCTTCGTTTCAATCTCACCTGCCATGCTGTTAAATGCATGACCTAAATTATCTAATTCATCTTCATTCTTAAAATTCCAATTAACTCTTGACTTTAAGTTTCCTTCTGTCATTTCTTTGGAGGCATTTTCTAAAAGACCTACTCTTCTAAAAATGGCTCGGTAAACGAGGATCGCAAAAATCAAATGAAATACGACACCCCAGACAACAGCATAAGCAACCTGAATGTAAAGCTGTTTGAGCCTTTCTTGGATGGAGGCGATATTAAAGTGTGTTGAAAGGAAAACTTCTTCTCCGTTAGCTGCTCTAATTGGAAGAAGGAAATCCACAGTAAAATCATCCTCGTTTAAATCCAGGCTATAACGAGCCTTAAAAAGGCTACCCTCTTTATCAGAGGAAACATCCTTTGATTTTCGAATCAAGGCTTCAGAGACAGAATTGGAACTCACTAAATTTTCTGGTTCTGTTTCCCAAATAACCCCATCACTTTGAAAAATCACAAAAGAATCAATATCATAAAGTTTGAGCGTTTTTCTAAATACATCAAATGCCTCATCGCGATTCTGGCTTAATCCAATATTTTGGAGATCCGCAAGGATAGTATTTGCAAGGTTTTCCGATTGGAATTGAAAATTTTTAAGAAGAAGATCTGATTGGTTTTCAAAGATCATTACTGTAAAAAATATGATATTCAATAAGGCTAGTAACGAGTAAAAAAGCCCGATTTTAAATCGAAGAGAATTCGTAGTTTTGGTTTTACTTTTGGTCACGGTCGCTTATGATATTGTCGATATTTATAAGTGAGAAATCTATCATAAAAATAGACTTTTCATTCAATGGAATCAAGATTGCAGAACAAAAAAATACATATTCTTTCCCTCGGTATTTTTTCGACATTTTTAGCACTTGGTTTGGTCAATCCTACATTCGCAGATAAGATATTTCTAAAAAACGGGGAATCGAGTATTGGAAAGGCTTTGAACGTATCTACGACTTCTGTGGATTGGCAGGAAGAAAAAGGGAAATTGAGGAAAATTCCTTTGGTTGAAGTCGAAAGGATCGATATTGGATACGATGGTGTCCCCGTCTGCGCTAACTTTGTGGGTAACCTGGTAAACACCTGCGATCTGGAACTTCATCGATTGACCAAAACATCCGCTTCCTTTACTACGAAAACCTCCCCTCTAAAATTAGAAGTAGTACCAATCATAAATATTTTGGATTTGAAACTCGAGTTTTCGCAAGACCAAGACTATCGTCTCTATTTTGCACCGGGAGTAAAGGGGATTTGGGAAGCCAAAGAATTCAAAGGAAGAGGCACCTTGGTTTCCAATTTGGACAATACTTGGGTCATACAGCCCGAAGGCAAAAAAAAGCCGCCAGTTTCTATTCCTGCAAGTGAGATGATAGGTTACGAATTTGATAAAGGAAAAACCGTAAAGGAACTTGTATTAGAAAAAGGTCCGATGGTGATCCCCGGTTTTGTTCCTTTGCAGGAAAAAAAATACAAGAAATCCATCTTACTCTTTAGTGGTGCAATTTTATCAGGATTCGGAATGTATTACGAATACAACCAATCTGTAAATGCCATCAACAATGATCGGGAGTATTTACCGACGCCGGATGGAAGAGTTTTTGTCGTAAGTAACGTCCTTTCAACAGATAAGTATGATTTCCATAACCGAAGATTCCAAACGTATACGACCATTTTTTCGATCCTCGTCGCCTATACTTTGTTAGATTCTTTTTATTTAGGACAAATCGAATCATCAACAGGAAACGTTTCAAGTGTTTGGATCAAACCAAACATAGAGTCGATGCAGTTCAGTAGAGAAAAAAATATAATTCAACCAAATCAAGCCACCACCCCATTTCAATATTCAATTCAAGTAGAGGCACGTTTTTAATAAATTACGTAAACCGATTTTTTAAAACCAGATTCTTAATGTTTTGTCTCAATCGAACCAAATACCATCGAATCAAAAATCGAAATGGAATTTTATCCAAAGAGCACATTGCCCCGCAATTGCCTTCTTCGTTTTCTTTGACCCAAAGAATTTTACCTTTAAAATTCAAATAGTGGTTGAGACCAATCCACAAATCGAATTCCGCTACTGTATTATCTGGATAAATTTTTGATACGGGGATATAAAATTTATTCCAATAGATATTGAATAATGCAGTATTTTCTTCCGAATTTTCGGTTTTAAAATCAACGGAACCAAACAAAGGTACAGCGAGCATTCTATCACGAAAAAAATATGGATTTAATACTCCGCCGAAAAAAAACATAAATCCTAAGACAAGGGGATAAATTATAAACAATGCAAAATAATCTTTTAAATCTAAGTCTAAAAAATTTTGCGTGATGGTCATCGGATCCCAAATAAGAATGATAGCTGAAAACAGAGATGGAACGAGAAAAAAAATTGTAATTATGATGTGTCGAAGATTAGGAATTTTAAATAGTTTAACGTTTTTAGTTGAAATGTGTTTTTGAACGTTTTGAATCCAGCCTTCATGTCTATTGTGTTTGCTGATAATTTCATATTCCTCTACAGTCATTTTCATCAGCTTTAAAACATAACCAGGTAATAAAATCCTAGATTTTGCAATGGTGATTTCCAAAACAAAAAATAGAAATAAGATACAGAATGGAAGAACCAGTAGAAGATAAGAGTCAATGAATAGAGAATAGTTATATAGGGCATGAATGGAAACGCAGATTGATAGATTATAAAACAACCTGATCCAACGAATGAAACTATCATCTGAAAACAAAAAGATCATCAAAAAAGCACCAAGAAGTCCACCATTGATCATATGAATGGGAAGGGATGTTATGGATCTAAGAACTTGGGACCACAATCCTGAATCTATAAAATAGAGTATATTCTCGAGAAGACCGAATCCACCGCCGAGAACTAAGCCATAAAAAATTCCATCCGTGACACTGAATTCATCCTGGTTTTTGCGGAAAAAAATATAGATTCCAATCAGCTTTGAAATCTCTTCAATCGTACCAGAAAGGAGGATTGCTTTAAATTCGTGAGATGGGTATGGATTTATAATCAAAACTGATGCTTGTAATGCGAGTGCTACTCCGGCACTAAAAACCGAAAAGGAAAGTGCAGTATATTGAAGATAGGATTCTGTGTACCGGTAAAAATGATAACGATAAAATGTATAATAAAAACCGAGTGTCGCAAAATTGATCGTAAGGATCAATAAATTGGAATTGGAGAAAAAAGAGGCCATGTCGTATCTTAATTAACGACATAGGGAAGCTTAGAACTTAATGAATCACTTGTTTTCGAAACAGTCTGCCAAAAATTATAGTCCCATAATCTCCCTTCCGTGGAAATCTAAACTAGAAAGCTAGAAAAAACCACTATTTTCCAAGCAAAGAACGAATTGCCTTTCGTAAGCCTTCAATCGTCAAAGGAAACATGGGTACAACTTCTTGAATTGCCTCAATTGTCGGTGCTCCCCAAAAACGTTTTGGTTCTGGATTTAACCAAACCGAATCCGGAAATTTTTCTGTAAGCTCTTTTAACGATTCGATTCCGCTCTTTTTTTTTCGTAACTTCTCCTCTTCTGTTTCCCTATGATACGAGTATGGATTATAAGGTGCACTGAAGAGTTCATAAGGAGCCATATAAGCATCTCCCACAAAAACCAATTTCGTATTCTTTCGGAATCGATCTTCAAAGTGTTTTAAGGAAATTCGTCCCTCAAACTCATGAGTTTCGAAAAGATAATCGTGAAATATATTATGGAAAAAGAAGTTGTGTACTTCCTTAAAATGGTATAGCGATTTACTCGCACTAAATAGTTTGCTGACTCGATCGGAGTGTGGCGTCATGCTCCCACCGATGTCGAGTATAAGTACAAGTCTGAGAGCATTTTTTCTGTTTTTTTCTTCGATGATCTCAATTTCGCCCGCATTTTCACAAGTTTTATCAATGGTTTTGTTGATGTTTAGACTTGTTCTTCCTTCCTTTTTTAAAAATCTTAATTCTTTGAGCGCAATTTGAATCGATCGTGTATCGATCACTTCATCTTCGCGATAGGCTTTATAATTTCTTTCCGTCCATAAACTAACGCCAGTACGGTTCCCTGCCCCTTCCTCTCCACCGATTTTTAAACCGTTCGGGTTGAAACCAGAATTTCCAAAGGGAGAAGTTCCTGAGGTACCAACCCATTTATTTCCGCCATCGTGACGTTCTTTCTGCTCCCGTAGGCGCTTTTCTAATTCCTGAAAAACATCCTCCATACTTAGATTCGGAGCTTTGTCTTTTTGATCTTCGGAGATTAATTTATCAATATTTTTATCCAGCCAGTCAAACAGTACGTCTCGAAACTGAATTTTGTTTTCTTGAAATCCAGCGAAAGTCTTTGAAAAACCGAGATCGTATGCGTCGAAATATTTTATGTCTTTTGCAAAATTCAATCTTCCTACTCGGTATAGAGTTTCCATAGATATATACCCTTTAGGATCAGTCAAAGAGCGAATGGTCTGAAGAAAAGCAATGAGTTCTCCCGTGGAACAAGGAATAGACTCTCCTCTCAAATTGTAAAAAAAATCCAGAAACATTTAGTTTAAATAAACTCGGTAATCCTCTTCCGATTTAAAAAGTGTCCCAGCAAAAGGAATTTGATTGGAAGAGAGTGTCTCTCCTGTATGTAATAATACCTGAATCCAATCCAGAAGCTCACTCGTAGATGGTTTTTTTCTTAGCGATTCAATCTTCCGAATTGTATAAAACATCGCCAAAGCTTTCTCCATCAGCTCAGAATTGATTCTAGGATAATGGGATAAGATAATTTCCTTCATTGCGTCTCGTTTCGGAAATTCAATGTAATGAAAAATACATCTCCTTAAAAATGCATCTGGTAATTCCTTTTCATTATTGGAAGTAATGATAATGAGAGGTCTTTCTCTCGCAGAGATGAGTTCTTTAGTTTCAGGTATAAAAAATTCCATCTTGTCTAACTCCAAAAGCAAATCATTTGGAAATTCGATATCTGCTTTATCAATTTCGTCGATGAGGACCACTGATCTTTGCGGCAAGGAAAAAGATTCACCGAGAGCGCCCAGACGAATATAATTCTTAACTTCCCTGACTCGAATCATCGCTTCTTCTTCTGGAAACCTAGAATCGTTGAGACGGGCAACGGCGTCATAAAAATAGAGACCTTCTTTAGCTAAACTCGTCGATTTGACATGCCAGCGAAATAAAGGCAAATTGCGAGTTTCTGCGACAAAATTTGCCAGTAGGGTTTTTCCCGTCCCTGGTTCACCTTTTAGTAGAAGGGGTCTCATTGTTATTTCAGCGACTTGCACTGCTTCTCGCAGCTCATCCGAGAGTATATATTCTGCCATTACTGTCCTCCGCCCCAACTTTACATATTTTGCAATGGAATCTATTAAAAATTGCTTTTTGAAACCAAACTAATTCTATTGAGTAGTAAACGGGTCAGGTAAAATGCCAGAATTCGACAATACAAAAAGAGCAATTGGAGTCAGGAAGCTCGACGATTCTGCTCGCAAGGAAATGTTCAATAAATTCGTAAGCGCCGGCGGAGAAATCATCAAAGAAAAACCAGATCCGAAGGAAGAAGAGAATAAAAAATCCAAGCCAGAACCTAAAGTACGTTCCAGCACAGTCTCCAGAGGTGGGCCGGATGACAGTCGTTCTAGGAATCGATCTGGCGGTGGTGGCCAAAGTAGAGACGGAGATTCGCGCGGTGGAGAGAATAGATCCTCCAATGATGCGAAATTGGAGTATGAGAAAGAGATTTCGAGCTTCATGGCTCGTTTTACCGTCAAACTCAAATGTTGGATGGGCCGAGTGACACCGTTCGGTTCCCCGGATCTGAACCCAAGTTTCATGCATGAATTTTCAACGAGAGCGAAACAAGCGTTGATTGAATGTAACTATAGTGCCAATGAGATCCTTGCCAATCAATCGCACTCCCCTGCTGTCTCGGCAGCTCTAGATAAAATCAATCCATTGTTAGTTGAGCTGATTGCAATGGCACAAAAATTATATAATGGTCCTGAACTTACAGATATCACTGAACCAATTATGGTTGCTCCAGAATCACCTGTGACTATAGAAAGGGTTAAATCTCAGATTTACTCCCTCTTTAAACGGATGTATATTTTATATCCGTACCAAGAAACTTTAAAAAAATCTTTTTTACAAGCTTATGATGAATTGCAAAAAGTTGAAAACAAGCCCGCGCTAATCTATTCATCCAAAAAGAAAAAAATCACTTCTGAAATAGATGTACTTTATGATACATTCTTTGAGAAACTTTACCTTGTTGTCATTCGGTCAGAAAACAAAAATATACCATTGATTTCCCGTTATATGGAAAATCTTCTTGGAATTTTGCCAGAGGAACGTCCAGGATCTCGACGATCTGGCGAAAACGTACCCGGTGGTGTCGATCCGAAACAACTAGCTGAAGATGAAAAAGCAAGAAAAGAAGAAGAGAAAGAAAACAAAAAAAATGCGGAGAAAGACGAAGTCGTATTGAGTAAAGAACAAGCCTATGGCTTGCGACTCATGCAAATGTATTCCATTCCCAAACTTCGAAAAAAATTTGATCCTAGAAATGATATGCATTTTGTTCCTGATGGGGACAAGGTGATGTTGTCCTACTTTTACTTCAAAGAATTTGATGAAGAATACTCCTTTGTATTAACTACGAAAAAGATCGATATTAAACTTACGCATGTAAATGGGATCAAAGTAGACTATCGCCAAAAAATGTTAGACCTTTATGAATCAACTCGGTCCATCACAGACCAATTGAAAGTTTATTTAGATATCATGCGTGAGCTTGAAAAACACAAAGCGAACCCCGGCGCTAACTATATAGAAGCCTCAAAAAAACTTACAGGCATTGAACAAAAACGAACTGGTCAATCTAGAACTGTTCGTATGGTAATAAAAGAATTTAATGTGAAAGTGCGTGATATTTTACTAGAGTTCATAAAAGACATGAAATCTAAAAAAGAAATCATCGCAAATATGGATGAAGTGATCTCGCTTGATGCAATGGAAGCTAAAAAACGTCTCAATAAAAAGCCGATCAAACAGTGCATCATGGAATCATACTGTTATGCGCTTGCACTATCGGATCGCATTGAATCTGGAGATCTGTATGGTGGCCTTGTCGAATTGACTCCAGAACAGATGAAAGACTCCTTTGGAGTCGAGGCGGCAGCACCCTCGCAGGAAGGTTCTGGTTTGGAAGATACGAATATTGGTTCTCTTCCGTCTCCCACAAACAAATCGGCTCAAGAAGCTCCTTCTAAGTCACAAGAAACAGGTGATTTAGATGAATTCGAAGATATCGACAACGATGATGTACTTCCTTCAGGAAACCCATTTTAATGCCAACGATTAAGATCTCCATTTACCAAAAAGACCTTCATAAGAAATTTACAAAAGACCAAATATTGAAGATTGCAGCACAGAGAGCTAACTTTCTTCTCTTACCAGAAGGTTTCCCACATTTTTTCCAAGCAGATTCCGTTGCGAGTGCATCTAAACATGAAAAGGAATACCAAGATCATTTATTGGAAATTTCTGAAACATACCAAGGTGTTATCATGGGTGGATCGCATTACAGAAAGAATGTGGAAGGAAAATATGTTTCCTCCTCTCCTATTGTCCAATCCTTAGTTTTAGTTGATTTTTATGATAAAAAAAATCTATCCTCGAAAGAATCTGACGTAGCGAAAGGAGAAACTGAATCCATTTTTATCATGGGAGGTCTTCGATTTGGAATTATGATCGGTGAAGATATCAATGATTCAAAGATTTGGACAGAGTTTAAAACGGAAGGCATTGAAGTGATTTTTCATTTGTCCTCAGAAGAAAGCGGTAGGACTTATGAGGAAGACTTAGATTTTTTCTCTAAACTTTCCAAAGACTCAAAAATTCACATTATCCGCGTTTGTGGAATTTCAGCCGATAAACCTGGACGAAGCTTATACGCTTCGCCATCGGGTATCAATTGGAAGGTGGGCAAATCGGAAGAAAATACCGAAGTTTTTAAGACACTTTCGGTAACGGTAAAAGAAAATTTCTTCCTTTGAGCTTTGATTTTACTCTTCTTCTTTCCAATCCATGGTCAGAAGAAGGATAACGATACCAACCGAGACGCAAGAATCGGCCACATTGAATGCAGGCCAACGTTCAAATAAAAGGAAATCAGGCCATTCAAAATCCAAAAAGTCAACTACACCGATAAAATCGATGCCGGGTCTCTCGGGAGTGAATCCAAATTTAAAACCAACACCAGGTATCTTTACAAAAAATTTATCGAGGAAATTTCCGAAAGCACCAGCCATGACCAGATTCCATCCCCATGGATTTCCTAATTCGGCGTTATTCCATCGATAAAAGAATAGAAAGATTATGGCAAATCCCGTCGCAAAAAGGGAAGGCAAAGCGTTGTTTTGGAAGAGACCAAACACAAAACCCGTATTAAACGTAAGCGATAATCGGAAAAAGTCACCGATTACCGGAATGCTCTCATAAGCTTGCATTTTTTGGATTATTACGAACTTACTGATTAAATCTAAAGTAA
>Ga0075156_10000133_pt1 | contig 37028 bp, 37 predicted proteins | sample JI81AbrownDNA_FD_70966 | JGI IMG/M metagenome (GOLD analysis project Ga0075156, IMG submission 70966) | Wastewater effluent complex algal communities from Wisconsin, to seasonally profile nutrient transformation and Carbon sequestration -... | ecosystem: Engineered > WWTP > Effluent > Algae...
AAGGTGCTGGTGTGGGCATCGCTGAACTGCTTGCACATGGTGGCCTTGGCCAGCAGCTCGGGCTCCGCAATCATCCAGCCCACGCGCAGGCCCGGGCTGAGCACCTTGCTCAAGGACCCGCAGTGCACCAGCAGCTCGCGGCTCCCGGGCACGCCCGCGCTCAGCGCCAGCAGCGAGGGCGGCGGCGCGGCGTTGAAGTACAGGTCGCCATAGGGATCATCTTCCACGATCACGGTCTGGTATTTCACCGCCAGCTCCAGCACGCGCTTGCGGCGCTCCAGGCTGAGCAGGCCACCGCTGGGGTTACCAAAGGTGGGAATCAGGTAGACGAACTTGGGCTTGTGTTCGGCAATCAGGGCTTCGAGCCTGTCGGTCTGCACGCCATCGCCATCGATGGGGGCGCTGATCAGTTCCGCGCCGTACAGGCGGAAGCACTGGATGGTGGCCAGGAAGGTGGGGCCTTCCACAATGACCTTGTCGCCGGGGCTGATCAGGGTCTTGCCCAGCAGGTCCAGCGCCTGCTGACTGCCGGTGGTGACGATCAGGTTTTCGGCAGCCACGTTCTGGCAGCCCTTGCTGGCCATGAAGCTTGCGAGCTGTTCGCGCAGGGGGCCATGGCCTTCGGTGGCGCCGTATTGCAGTGTGGCGCCGGCTTCCTGCGTCAATGCGGCATTGACGGCTTCGCGGATGCCCTCCACATCGAACATGGCGGGGTCAGGAAAGCCACCCGCAAAACTGATGATGCCCGGTTTGCCCAGCAGCTTGAAGAGCTCGCGGATGGCGGAGGTTTCGACGTTGTTCAGTCGGTCAGCAAATTGCATGAAATCACAGCTTTCTACAAAGGAATGGGGTAAATTGTCACCGATTCACCCACCCCATCCGCACCGCCGTGACCCCAGCCGACATCGAGACCTTTTTTGCCACCCTGCAGGCGGCCAATCCGCACCCGCAGACCGAGCTGGAATACAGCTCGGTGTTTGAGCTGCTCACGGCCGTGCTGCTGTCGGCACAGGCTACCGACGTGGGCGTCAACAAGGCCACGCGCAAACTGTTTGTGGTGGCCAACACGCCGCAGAAAATCCTGGCGCTCGGGCTGGAGGGGCTGGAGAGCTATATCAAGACCATCGGCCTGTACCGCAGCAAGGCGCGCCACCTGATGCAGACCTGCCAGATGCTGGTGGACCGGCATGCTGGTCAGGTGCCGCGCACCCGTGAGGCGCTGGAAGCCCTGCCCGGCGTGGGCCGAAAAACCGCCAATGTGGTGCTGAACGTGGCCTTTGGCGAGCCCACCATGGCGGTGGATACCCACCTGTTCCGCCTGGGCAACCGCACCGGAATGGCACCGGGAAAGACGCCGCTCGAAGTGGAGCAGAAGCTGCTCAAGCGCATTCCGGCCAAGTACCTGGTGGATGCCCACCACTGGCTGATCCTGCACGGGCGTTATGTGTGCAAGGCGCGCAACCCGCAGTGCTGGCAATGCAGCGTGGCAGGGGTTTGCGGGTTTACACTCAAAGCCACTGCGCCGGGTTGACCATAGCCTGGCCAAAAAACTTTTTTTATATGGCCGACATTTCCGAATTTCTGCATGCTGTCAAGCTGCCCGTCATGCCCGAAGTGGCGCATGCGCTGATTCGCACGCTCAATGACGAGGATGCAGACGTCTCCACCGTTCGCGATGTCATCGCCAAGGACCCCGCCCTGACCGCCACCCTGCTGCGCATGGCCAATAGCGCCATCTTTGGCCTGTCCCGCAGTGTCAACACGCTGGACAACGCCGTGAGCGTGGTGGGCATGTCACAAATCCGGGCGCGCGCGCTGTCCATCTGTCTGGCCAATGTGTTTGTGCTGCCACAAGGCCTGAACCGGCTGGAGTTCTGGCGCAACAGCATGGCGTGCGCCGGCTACGCCCATTGGCTGGCCCATGCGCTGCATATGGACGAACAGCAGGCCTGGCTGACCGGCATGATGCAGCGTCTGGGCGAGATCACCCTGGTACAAAACCATCCCGCGCAGGCAGAAGGCATCGAGCGAAAGCCCTGCGGCCCCGGTGAACGCTGGCAGCGCGAGCGCGAAGCCTTCGGTTTCGACGAGGGCCAGATTACGGCCGAGATTGCACAGCGCTGGGATTTTCCGGAAGACGTGGTGCAGGCCCTGCGGGTCAGCGCAAGCCCTATGGAATCGGCCCCACTGTCCCGCCTGGGCGCGGTGGTGCACCTGGCCGGCCTGCTGGTCGATATGCCGGACGTCACGCCGCAAACACTGACCCAACTGCCTGCCGCTGTGTTGAAGGCCCTGGGGCTGCAACTGGACGCACTGGCCCACTCGATTCCCGACCTGGACGCCATCAGCGACACGTCCTCGCTGGCAGGCTAATCCAGCGCCAGGGTCTGCCAGGCGCCAAATGCAGGCGCCTCGCGCGGCCAGTCTTCGGCGTTCATCACTGCACGCTGGTTTTGCGCAATCAGATTCACTGCACGGATCACCCCCGCATGCGTGATCCAGACGGCAGGCTGGCCGGCAGCGCGGAACGCATCCCACACCTGTGCCACGCGCTGCAGCACGTCGTTGGCACTTTCTGCGCCGCCAAAACGGTGGTTGCCAAAGTCGGCCGTCCAGGCCTCCATCGAAGCACTGGGAATCTCGCCCCAGGCCACGCCTTCCCACACGCCAAAGTCCATTTCCTGCAGGCGAAGATCGATTTTAAAGGCCAAATCGGGCCGCAGCCCCCGCAAACACTGCGCAAGCTGCTCACATCTTTGTAGCGGAGACACCTGCACGAACAGATTCTGTGGCAACTCTGCCGCCAGGGCCTGCGCAGCTTTCGCCGTGGCGTCTGCATCTGCAGGTACGTCCAGCGCCCCGTAGCACACGCCGGGCGCCACCAGGGGCTGCGCATGACGCACCAGCCACAGGGTCATGCGGACAGCCCCCAGCCCACGGCCATGCCAAGGTAAAACGCCAGCTCGCACACCTGCTGGGTGGCGCCCAGGCAGTCCCCGGTAAAGCCGCCCAGGCGGCGCCGGAACCAGCGCAGCATGACCCCAAACGCCACGGCCGTGAACGCCAGTGCCACGCCAATTGCTACACCTTTGATAGCTGGGTACGCAATGAATACGGGGGCCAGCGCCATAAAACACCATAAAATTGCGGCCAGCAACGCTCCCACAGTGATCTGGTCGGCCAGCGGCTTGGATTTGGAACCGGCCGCGTCGCCCACATGCGGCAGCAGGCGAATCATCAGTAGCGGCCAGGTACGTGACACCACGTGGGCCAGGAACACCGACGTACACACCACCGCCACGCCCAGCGAGCCCAGTTGCGCCAGCAACACCACCTTGAGCAGCAGCGCCAGCACCACCGCAATGGCACCAAAGGCGCCGACGCGCGAATCCTTCATGATCTCCAGCGCCCGGTCGCGGTTCTGGCTGCCACCCAGCCCGTCGGCCACATCGGCCAGACCATCCTCATGGAACGCACCGGTCATCAGCACACTCACCACCGTGCCCAGCACCGCGGCCACCAGCGGCGCAAACGCGCCACCGGGCAAGACAGCCAGCAGCAGCCAGGTGACGGCGGCCACCACCCCGCCCACAAGCCAGCCCACCCCGGGAAAATGCGCCGCACTGGCGCGCAGCATGGCCGGGCTGTAGCCCACCCACGCCGCCAGCCGGCCGGTCACCGGCACGCGGCTGAAGAACTGCAGCGCCAGCAGGTAGTGGCGGATGAATTGCGTCATGGGGTGATGGTGATCAGGCAGCCACTTCGGTCCCGGCCGATTTTTCGGACACGCCGGCCTGCGCAAAGCTGGCCATGTCGCGCAGGATGGTGCAGGCGGACTGCAGCAGCGGCCAGGCCAGCGCCGCGCCCGAGCCTTCGCCCAGGCGCAGGCCCATATCCAGCAGCGCGCGCACACCCAGATGCTGCAACATGAACTCATGGCCCCGCTCGCCAGAACGGTGGGCAAACACGCAACGCTGCAGCACCAGCGGCTGCAGGGCATGGGCCACCACTACGGCGCTGGTGGCGATGAACCCGTCCACCACGATCACACGGCGCTCAACCGCTGCCTGCAGCACCGCACCCACCATGGTGGCAATCTCGAAACCGCCCAACGCGGCCAGTGCGTCCAGTGGTGCAGTCGCATCCACGTGGCGCTCCAGCACTTCGCGCAGCACGGCGGTCTTGCGCTGCACCGCGGGTGCATCCAGACCGGTGCCTGCGCCGGTGCACACCGCAATGTCCAGCCCGGCCAGACGCGACAACAGCAGGGACGCTGCCGAGGTGTTGCCAATGCCCATCTCACCCAACAGCAGCGCATTGCCCGGCAGGCCTTTGACCAGTTCCATGCCGTGGTGCAGGGCTTCGTCACGCTGGGCAACCGTCATGGCCGGCTGCGCCGAAGAATCCGCCGTGCCCTGCTCTGCACCCTTGGCCTTGCGCACCTGCAGACCGGCCCGCTCGGCACCGCCAGGCAGTCCCGCCAGAAAGTCGTGCTTCACGCCGCAATCCACCACCGTGAGCGCCAGCCCGTTTTGCCGCGCCAGCACCGCCACCGCGGCGCCACCGGCCAGAAAGTTCTCCACCATCTGCCAGGTCACGTCGCTCGGAAACGCCGAGATGCCGCGCGCCGTCAGGCCATGGTCACCGGCAAACACCACCATCTGCGGCTGCTCCAGCACCGGCGCCGTGGTGCCCAGAATCTGGCCGATCTTCAGCCCCAGGTCTTCCAGACGACCGAGCGAGCCCTGCGGCTTGGTCTTGTTGTCCAGCGTGTGCTGCAACGCCTGCGTCAGTGCGGCATCGGAAATATCGGCAAGGGTTGGCAAAAAGGTGGTCATGGAAATATCGCTTTCAAAAAAAGGAAGTCAAACCAGCAGGTCCTGCAGCACACCGGGCGCGAAGTGCGCACCGATGTAGTCCGCCAGACCTTCAAAAACCGTATCGAGCGTGGGCACAGCCCCCTGCAACTGCGCACCAAACAGCGCCTGCAGTGCGTTGGGGTCCTCGAACAGCCCATGCAGGTACAAGCCCATCACGTTGCCCTGCGCACTGCACCAGCCCAGCCCGTCAGGCAGCACCGCGTGCGCCACGTTACCCGCCGCTGCCATGGCTACATGCTGCTGCGTCTGGCCGTGGTGGATTTCATAGCCGGCGACGGATACACCCGCCAGCGCAGCCCAAGGCGAAACGGGGACTGAATCCGCACCAGTGTCACCATCCAAGCGCGGGGAGGCGAAGCCGGGGGGCGATTTCTGCGCGTTTGGCAGTATGAGCCCCCCGGCTTCGCCTCCCTGCGCGGGCGAATGAAAACCCTGCCAAAAAGTGGTCTGCGTATGCCGTACCGTCTTGTCTTCTGCAAACACGGTGACAAGCGGCAACAGCCCCAGTCCCGGCGCATTGCCGTCAATCCCGTGCGTGTCGATCAGCGCCTCGCCCAGCATCTGCAGCCCGCCACACACGCCCAACACCGCCCCACCCTGCTGGGCATGCCGGGCCACGGCCGCATCCAGCCCCTGCGAACGCAGCCACTCCAGATCGCCACTGGTGTGCTTGGAGCCGGGCAGGATGATCCAGTCCGACGGCTGGAGCCCCGCCAGCTCGGACGGGCTGCGCACCCACTGCAGCTTGAGGCCCGGAATGTTCTTGAGCGGCTGGAACTCGTCGAGGTTGCTGATGCGCGGGTAGGCAATGACGGCCACCGTCATGTTGACTGCACCTTTGGTCACACTGCGGTCATCGAACACACCGTCTTCTTCGGGCAACCCGTGCTGCCACCACATCGGCAGCGTGGCCACGGTGGGAATCCCGGTCAGGTCCTGCAGCATCTGCGGCGCTGGCGCCAGCAGGGCTGCATCCCCGCGGAACTTGTTGAGCACAAAGCCCTTGATCAGCCTGCGTTCGTCCTCGGGCAACAGCGCCCAGGTGCCGTACAGGTGGGCGAACGCCCCGCCCCGGTCAATATCGGTCACCAGCAAACAAGCGGCATGGCAGTGGCTGGCCACGCGCATGTTCACGATGTCGCTGCTGGACAGGTTGATCTCGGCGGGCGACCCCGCGCCCTCAATCACCACCACATCGTTCTCGGCGCGCAGCGCGTCCAGTGCGGCGGCGATCTGCGGCCAGACCTTGAGGCTGCGTCCGCGCCAGGGCATGGCGGTGAGCTCGGCATCCACCTGCCCCATCAGCACCACCTGGCTGTGGGTATCGCGTTCGGGCTTCAGGAGCAGCGGATTCATGCGCACATCAGGAATGGCCCTGGCCGCCAGCGCCTGGAAATACTGGGCCGAGCCGATTTCGCCCTGGCCGTTGTCTGAGGCCACCACTCTGGCGTTGTTGCTCATGTTCTGCGCTTTAAAGGGCGCCACCTTCAACCCCTGGCGCGCGTAGTAGCGGCACAAGGCGGTGGTCAGCCAACTTTTGCCAGCTCCGCTGGTGGTGCCCAGCACCATGATGCATTTGGCGGTCATTGGCTCGACTCCATCAGTGGCATGGCGCGTGAATGGGCCATCTCTAGGGCTTCGACCAGGGCGTCCTGCGCCTGCGGTGGCAGGGTCCCCAGACGCACCCAGCCTGGCAGGCCGAACGACGTAGCATCGCGCAGCTGAATGACTTGCGCACGCAACTGGGTACACAGCGCGCGAACGTCGACACCCGCGGGCAGTTGGGCGCAGAAGAACGTGGCGTCACTAGTGAGCACGGTCCAGCCCAGCGATTGCAGCACCCGCTCCTGCCGCTGCTTCCAATCATGCAAAGTCAACAGACTGGTTTGCAGCCAGGCCTGCGTATCGCTCCGTGTCCAGGCTTGCAACATGGCCACACCATGCGCGCCGATGATCCAGGAAGGCGCCACTGCATCCAGCTCGGCCACAGCAGCCTGCGCTGCCAGCGGCGCAATGGCGTAGGACGCACGCACCCCGGTGAGCCCCAGCGCCTTGTTGGGCGAATACAGTTGCCACACCCGGTCACGCTGCGATGCCGACAGACTGGGCACACCCTGCAAGCGCAAGGGTGAATAGGCGCAGTCCAGCACCAGCGGGGCATCACCACTGGCGCCAGGCACACCTTGCGCAACCAGCCACGCCGGCCAGCCCCGGTGCGCCAGGCCCAACGGACTGGAGGGCTCACAGGCCCACACCAGATCGGCAGCGTCTGCGTCAGACACTGTTGTGAGACCCCAGGCCTGCGCAGCGTGGGCGTAGTCGCCGTAGGCATGGACCGGCAGGTGCACCGTCTGGCCACCGTGCTGCCGCACCCACGCCGTGATGCGAAAGATGAACTCGCTGGCACTGCCCGCCAGCACGATGCGCCCAGGTTCAACACCATGGAACTGCGCCAACATGGCGCGCAATGCGGTGTAACTGGCGTCGGGATAACGCGTGGCGTCCGCCTGCTGCACCGCCTGCAGCGCCTGCGGGCAGGGTCCACAGGCATTGCTGTTGGTGGAGAAGTCGTAACGCGCAGGCCCCATTGCGTCCGGCCCGCCGTGGGTGCGCAGTGGCGCGCTCATGGTGAGATTCCCCTACTCAAAAATGCTACCAAAATCATAGCTGTCTGCGCACATACCACGAGGGCTAGCAGTGCTTTTGATGCAAAACGCAGGGCCAACGCGGTGTGCGCAGCGCTGGCAGGCTTGCCCTGCGGGTTGAGCACATAAACACTGGGTTTGCGCAAGGCCACGCCCAGGTTCAGGGCCATGGCCGCCATGGGCCAGCCGCTGTTGGGGGACGGCGTCTTGTGCGCCTCCTGCGCCAATGTACCCGCCCGCGACAAGCCGTTCCAGCCGGCCGCCAGCAACAGCAACACGGCCGTGATGCGCGCGGGCAGCCAGCTCAGCACATCGTCTGCGCGTGCAGCCCATTTGCCGGCCCAGGCCCAGTTGCGTCCCTTGTACAGGCCCGGATAGCCCCACATGGCATCGGCCGTGTTGGCAAACCGGTAGAGCGCCACGCCCGGCAGGCCCAGCAGCACGAACCAGAAAATCGGCGCCACCACCGAGTCGTTGAGGTTCTCGGCCAGGGTCTCAATGGCGCTCTCGCGCACTTCGGTTGCGCTGAGCTGTGCCACGTCGCGGCTCACCAGCCAGCGCAGGCGCTCGCGCCCGGCCTGCAGGGATTTACCCAATGCCGACTCCACGGCACGCACTTCATCCCGCAGCATGGCCCAGGCCAGCAGCGGCTTGAGCAGCACGCCCAGCCCGATACCAGCAGCCCACCAGGGCAAGGCCAGCAGCGCAATCTGCAGCACCCACGCCAGAGCGGCGACCCAGGCGGCCCCGACGCACCAGCCCACCGCGCCGCGCCAGAACGCGGGCAGGTCCTGCTTCGCAGCTTGCGGCTGCGCGCCATGTTGCACCCAGGTGGCGACCCAGCCCAGGTAGTTGCCGATCCACACCACCGGATGCACCCGCGCACGCGGCTCGCCCCACCAGCGATCAATCGCCAGGGCCACGAGGAGCGCGAGTGCGAAGGCCATCGTCGTCAGGGGCGCGGCACCGGCTGCCCGGCGCGCAGGCCCAGGCGTGCCAGCAGGGCCATATCGGCATCGCCATCGGGGTTGGCCGTGGTGAGCAGCTTGTCACCGTAGAAGATGGAGTTGGCACCGGCGGCAAAACACAGCGCCTGCACCGCGTCGCCCATGCTTTGCCGACCAGCTGACAGGCGCACGCGTGCCAGCGGCATGGTGATGCGCGCCACGGCGATGGTGCGCACAAATTCCAGCGGGTCCAGATCGGGCTGGTCCGCCAGCGGTGTGCCCGCCACCTTGACCAGGTGGTTGATCGGCACTGACTCGGGGTACGGCGCCAGATTGGCCAGCTCGGCGATCAGGCCGGCGCGCTGCAGGCGCGATTCGCCCAGGCCCACAATGCCGCCGCAGCAGACGCTGACGCCCGCATTGCGTACCCGTGCCAGCGTATCGAGCCGGTCCTGGTAGTCGCGCGTGGTGATGATGTCGCCGTAGAAATCCGGCGCGCTGTCGAGGTTGTGGTTGTAGTAATCGAGTCCGGCGTCGCGCAGGGTTTCGGCGTGGCCGTCGTTCAACATGCCCAGCGTGGCGCAGGCCTCCAGCCCGGTGGCCTTGACGGCCTTGACCAGCTCGGCCACCGCCTCCACATCGCGGTCCTTCGGTGCACGCCAGGCTGCACCCATGCAAAAGCGCGTGGCTCCCGCCGTCTTGGCGCGCTCGGCGGCTTCGCGCACCGCGTCCACCTCCATGAGCTTGCCAGCCTCGACCCCGGTGTCAAAGTGCACGGACTGCGGGCAGTAGCCGCAGTCTTCCGGGCAGCCACCGGTCTTGACCGACAACAGCGTGGCCAGCTCGACCAGATTGGGATCAAAGTGGGCACGGTGCACCGTCTGCGCCTGGAACAGCAGATCGTTGAACGGCATCTCCAGCAGCGCGAGCACTTCCTCTACGGACCAGACCCGCTGGTCACCTGCAGGGCGGGCTTTGGGCGATTTATGGGGCGCATGGAAATGCACGGGCTGCTCCGCGCGGGCGTCCGTGGCGCAAGGGGTCAAAGTGGCAGACATGGGATCAATCTCCTTAATGATTCAAAACGTGGGGCCCGCCCATACGGCGTGACCGGGCGCATTCTGTGGCTGCACCGCCAGGCTGACGTGCATCGCCATGGAGCCTGAGGTCGAAACATGAACAAAACGGCATGATTTGCACCCACTTTGGCTTTCGATGGTCAATCTTCGATGCCGCGCTGCGCCGGGATTCCGGCCTTGAACGCATGCTTGACCATCTGGATGTCACTGACGGTGTCCGCAATCTCGATGATCTCGGGCGGGCAGCGCCGACCAGTCAGCACCACATGCACATGGCTGGGCCGGGTCTTGAGGGTTTCGAGTACATCGTCCAGCGGCATCCAGCCGTAGATCAGCGGGTAGGTGATTTCGTCCAGCGTCACCATGAAGTAGTCGCCACTCAGGATGGCGGCCTTGGCCTTGGCCCAGCCGTCGCGCGCCAGCTGCGCCGAATGCTCCAGGTCCTGGCTCTTCCAGCTGAAGCCGTCGCCCAGCCCCTCGATGGGAATGCCAATCTGCTCGAACATGCGGTGCTCGCCAAAGCGGGCGGTGGGCACTTTCATGAACTGGAAAATCTTGACCTTCTTGCCGCGGCCGTGGGCGCGCAGCGCCAGGCCAAAGGCGGCCGTGCTTTTGCCCTTGCCGTCGCCGGTGTTGACGATGACAATGCCGCGGCGCTCGCCCTCGGCCTTCTCATAGGGTTTTTCTGTGGGGGGTGTTTCGATGTGCATAGGTTTTCTAACGAAGCGGCAAGAGTGAACCGACTCCGAGGAGGCCGGGGTGGGTGTTACACCCATTCCGGTCCTCCCTCGAAGGGTTGGTCTTCGGCAATGCCACCCACTGCCCTTCAATGGCGTGGATGGCAATGCGTCGGTCGAATACATTGACCAGCGCCTCATGGGTCGCCGGATCGCCACTGGCACCGTGGTGGGTCACGCGCCCCTGCGCCATGACGACCACCTGGTCCGCATGCAGCGCCATGCTGATTTCGTGCAGCACGCTGACCACGGTGGTGCCCTGCGCCACCAGGGCTTGCACCACCGCCAGCCAGTCGGCCTGGTGTGGCGGGTCCAGGTTGGCCAACGGCTCGTCCATCAGCAGCACCTGCGCCTGCACCGCCAGCGCACGTGCCAGCAGCACGCGCTGGCGCTCGCCGCCGCTGAGCTGACCCAGCGCGCGACAACGCCAGTCCCAGGCCTGCGTAGCGCGCAGGGCCTGTTCCACGGCCGCATGGTCGGCTGCACTCGGTGCGCTCAGCCAGTCCTGGTGCGGCAGGCGGCCCAACATCGCCACGTCCCACACCGTCAAATCATCGGCAGACGCTTCGTTTTGCCCCAGCCAGGCGAGCTGGCGCGCGCGTTCGCGGTGCGCAATGCGGTGCAGGTCCCGCCCCAGCAGGCGCACGGTTCCGCCGTGGTGCAGCACCCCGGCCAGCACCTTGAGCAGCGTAGACTTACCCGCGCCATTGGGGCCGACGATGCTGGTCCACTGCCCCGCAACAATGTCCAGTGAGACATCGTGGAGCACCGCCGTCTTTGCAGGACCATTTCCAAGGCTGGCCCGCACGGAATGGGCGGACAGCGCTATATTTTCAGGAGCATTTCGGGTCAGCATGGTCATGCCCGCCCTCCTTCGTGCGCCTGGCCGCGGTGCATCAGCCACAGCAGGTAGCCACCGCCCAGCACGGCGGTGAGCACACCCACCGGCAGTTCCTGCGGCGCAATCAGGCCACGCGCCAGGGTGTCGGCCGCCATCAGCAACACGCCGCCCACCAGGCTGGACAGCAGCATCAGGTGGCCATGCGTGGTCTTGACCACCGAGCGCACCAGGTGCGGTGCAGCCAGTCCCACAAACGCAATCAGTCCGGTCTGGGCCACGGCGGTACCGGTGGCCAACGCCAGCACGGCCACCAGTGCGGCACGCATGGGGACGATGGGCAACCCCAGGCTGACGGCGGTGGCATCGCCCAGGCTCAGACCATCGAGCACGCGCGCCAGCAGCCAGGCCACCAGCACGCACACACACCACACACCGGCCATCAGCACACACGAGGTCCAGCCGACGAAAGCCGTGGAGCCCAGCATGAAGGCCTGCATGGCCTGCAGCGAGTCGGGCGAAAACAGCAACACCAGATGCGTCATGGCGCCCAGCACCACGCCCACCACCACACCAGCCAGCAGCAGGCGCAGTGTGTGGCCCACACCGCGCGACAGCACCAGCGTCAACAGCACCGCCAGCACCGCACCGCAAAAAGCTGCACCGGTCAGGCCCAGGCGCACCCACACGCTGCTGGAAAACACGCTCACCGGCACGCTGCCATTCATCATGTTGCCACCCAGCATGCCGGCACCGCCGCCCAGCGCAGCCAATGCCAGCGCCACACCCAGCGACGCACCCGACGCACTGCCCAGCAGGTACGGGTCAGCCAGCGGATTGCGAAACAGACCTTGCGCGACCGCACCGGCCAGCCCCAGCAAAGCCCCGGCAGCCCAGGCCCCCAGCGTGCGCGGCAGGCGGATTTCCCAGACGATCTGCTGCGCCATGGCCGAGCGGCCCGGGTCCAGCTCCGGATGGAGCAAGGGCTGCAGCAGGTTCTCGAACCCGGCACTGCCCACGCAGATGCCCACGACGGTGAGCGCCAGCGCGCCCAGCACGCCGGCCCACAGTAGCCACCATGCGCGCGGCTGCGTCATGGTTTGGCCCCCGGCGCCTTGGTTTCCAGGCAGCGGGCCATCAAGCGTGCGGCCTCGGCCATGCGTGGACCGGGGCGCACCAGCACATCGGCCTGGTCGGCCGGGAAGTCACACACCCGCTTCTCCCGCAGTGCGCGGATGCTCTGCCAGCCCGGACGCGTCTGCAGCGCATCGACGCTGCGCTGGCCAATCATGATCAGGTCCGGGTTGGCCCGCACCACGAATTCCGGGTTGAGTTTGGGGAAAGGGCCGAGCGCACCCGGCACGACATTCCTCGCCCCCAGGCGGGTCAGTGTTTCGCCAATGAACGACGCCTCGCTGGCCGCATACGGCCCCTGGTTCACCTCGAAATACACCCGCACGCCACGCACATGCGCCGGCAGCGACTGGGCCGCGGCAGACACCCCGGCGTCAATGGCGCGCCAGATGCGCTGGGCATCGGGCACTTCGAGCAACTGGCCGACCTTGAGGATCACGCGCTGTACATCAGCATGGGTCTTGGGCTCCAGCGCGACCACTTTGAGGCCCAGCGCCTCCAGCCGGGCGCCAGCACGCGACGACCTGGACATCAGCACCACATCGGGCCGCAACGCCACGATGGCTTCGATGTTCGGGTCCAGCCCACCACCCACCTGGGGCAGCTTGCGCAGGCTCTCCGGGTACACCGAATAGCGGTCCACCCCCACCAGCCGCTGGCATCGGTCCAGCGCGCATACGGTTTCTGCCAACGAGGGCAGCAGGCTGACGATGCGCTGCGGCGAGGCTGGCAGCGTGACGGTGACGCCGCGGTCATCGACGATCTGCAAGGCGTGCGAACCGCCCACAACGCCGAACACCAATGCCAGCGCCGCCAGAAGGCGGGACGCCCAGGCGCTTTGCTCCGTGTCCCCCGCCCGCTGCACGGGCTCCTCCTTTACCTGCGCAAAACGCCTGGGCGCCCCGCCTCGCGGCAGGTGCCATAACCGGCAAAAGAATCCACCGTAGGTCTTGTTCACGTTGTTTCTTTCAAGGTCAAGGGCAGTCCGGCAGCCATCAGCGTCACTCGCTGGCAGGCTGCGGCCACATCCTGGTTCAGTCGCCCCAGCGCATCCACAAAGGCCCGCACCTCGCGCCCCATGGGGATGACGCCCAAGCCAATCTCGTTGCCCACCAGAACCACCGGGCCTGCGGCCTGCGCGATTGCTATCAAAAGAGGAGCTTTCTGCGCAGGTTCCACGGGGGCTGGAGGCCTATTTTCTTCACAATACGCCGCGTCAGCAGGCATCAGCAGGTTGGTCAGCCACAGCGTCAGGCAATCCACCACCACCAGCGTCTGGGCGGTGCTGTGCGCCTGGATGGCCTCGGCCAGCGCCAGCGGCTCTTCCACCGTCCGCATGCCGGGTACGCGCACAGCGCGGTCGGCCTGGTGGCGGGCAATGCGCTGGCGCATTTCCTCATCCCAGGGCTGGGCCGTGGCGATCAACACAGCGCGGTGGTCCGCCGACTGCGCCAGCCACTGGCGTGCCAGCAGCTCGGCTCGGCGCGACTTGCCGCTCTTCTGTCCGCCCAGAATCAGCTCGCTTTTGGCAATGCTCAGTGTGCTCATGCGTGGAAGGCTCCCTGCAAATCAGCGTCCATCCAACGCAGGATGATCTGGTGCATCTTCTGGACACCGTCCGTCAGAGCGGCCGGGCCGGGCTGCAGGATGTCGGGGGACTTGATCTCGAACAGCTGCTGGTGGCGTACCGCATTGACTGCCTCCCAGCCTGTACGCGCGGCCACATTCTCGGGCCGGAACTTCTTGCCGCACCAGGAACCCAGAATGATGTCCGGGTTGCGCCGCACGATCTCGGCACCATCGGCAATGATGCGGTTCTTTCCCAGCGACTCCCGGGCCAGCTCAGGGAAGCAGTCGTCGCCACCGGCCATACCCATCAACTCGGACACCCAGCGGATGGCGCTGATGTGGGGCGTATCCCATTCTTCAAAAAACACTCGGGGCCGGCGCGCCCCAGCCGCCACTTTGGCGACCACGTCAGCCTGCATGGCGCGGAGGTCAGCCTGCATCTGCGCAATGCGCTGTGCGCCCTGCTCGGCCTCGCCCACCATGGCGGCGAGCTGGAACAGCATGGAGAAAATTTCGGCCACGCTGCGCTGGTTGAAGATAGTGACCTGCACACCGCGGCGCACCAGTTCCGCCGCAATGTCGGCCTGCATGTCGGAAAAACCCAGTACACAGTCGGGCCGCAATGCCAGGATTTTGTCGATCTTCGCGCTGGTGAAAGCACTCACGCGCGGCTTCTCGTCGCGCGCCCGTCGTGGCCGGACGGTGTAGCCCGAGATGCCGACGATGCGCTGCTCCTGCCCCAGCAGGTAGAGCCATTCAGTGGTCTCCTCGGTCATGCAGACGATGCGCTGCGGACCGAGCGAAAAGTCCAGCAGATCCTGCGTCATGTCAAACCGCCTTGTGGTGCGCTGAACAGCTCCACCACCGCCTCGGGGCACGACGGAAACCACGCGTGGAAATAGCTGGCGCGCACTGCACCCTGTTGCCAGACCGCCTCGCCCGCGTCGGGCATAGGGTCGCTGTCCGGGCGCGCGGTGCGCACGCTGGCCTGCAACGGTGTGGCCGTCGTGGAATAGTGGAAGGTGTGGCCACGCAGCGTGCCGCTGGACAGGCGCAACTGTTGTGGCCCCAGCGCGGCCAGGCGCTTGTGCATGGTGACCTCGCCGGGCAACAGACCCCACTGCGCATGGCGCTCGCCATCCACGGTGACCAGGGTGTCAAACAGCGCCATCATGCCGCCGCATTCTGCCCACACCGGTTTGCCTGAGGCAATGTGCGCGGCCAGGCTGTCGCGCAGCGCGGTGTTGGCTGCAATGGTTTGCGCATGCAGTTCCGGGTAGCCGCCAGGAATCCACAGTGCATCACACGCGGGCAAGGTCGCGTCAGTCAATGGCGAGAAAAACACCAGCTCTGCACCGATCGCACGCAGGGTATCGAGGTTGGCCGCGTAGATAAAGCAAAACGCCGCATCCCGCGCCACCGCAATCGTTTTGCCCTGCAACGTAGGAAAGCGGGTGGGCAGGCTGTTTTGCGCAGGTAAAGGAGGAGCCCGCAACGCGGGCGGGGGACACGGAGCAGAACAGCCTGCCCAACCGCCTTCCGCCTCAGGCGCAACAAAGTCCACAGCCCAGCGCTGCAACTCTTCCAGCGTCATCTGCCCCAGCGGCGTAGTGGCCAAAGCATCGGCCGCCGCATCCAGCCGCTCCATCGCGTCCGTCACTTCGCTGGCCACCGTCAGGCCCAGATGCCGCTCTGGCAGGGTCATGGCGGCGTTGCGCATCACAGCACCCATGAAATGCGCCGGGTCGCGCACGCTGCGCGCCAGCATGCCGGCATGGCGCTCGCTGGCCACGCGGTTGGCCAACACACCGGCCCAGGGCATGTCCGGCCGGTAATGCTGCAAACCAAAGGCCAGTGCGCCAAACGTGCCCGCCATGGCGGACGCGTCCACCACCGCCAGCACATGCAGGCCAAAACGCTGGGCCAGGTCGGCTGCGCTGGGCTCACCGTCAAACAGGCCCATGACCCCTTCCACAATGATCAGGTCGGCCTCCTGCGCAGCAGCATGCAGGCGTGCGCGGCAGTCCATCTCGCCCGTCATCCACAGGTCCATCTGGTACACCGGCGCGCCACTGGCCAGGCTGTGCCAGTACGGGTCCAGAAAATCCGGCCCGCACTTGAACACCCGCACCTTGCGCCCCTGGCGCGTGTGCAGGCGCGCCAGCGCGGAGGTGATGGTGGTCTTGCCCTGCCCGGAGGCGGGCGCGGCGATCAGGAGTGCGGCGACCCTTCGTGAGGGCGCGCTCAAAGTCCGGTCCATTTCATTCCTACAAACAGGGTGCGTCCAGGGTTGGCATAGCCCTTGGCGGTTTCGTAAGCCTTGTCGCCCAGATTGTCCAACCGGACCAGCAGCTCGGTTTGTGGCGCGATGGACCGGCTCGCCCCCACATTCAGCAGGCCATACCCTGGCAACAGGGTTTTATTTGGCGCATCGTCAAAGCGATCACCCGACAGCAACACGTCGGCTTTCCAGTTCCAGCCCTGCCATGAGGTCTCAGCACCCAGCTTCAACACCGTCTGAGCCCGGCGAGCCAAGCGGTTACCGTTGTCGGCATCGACCGGATCCTGCAAATCCAGGGATGCACTCCAAACGGTAGAACCCCATCGGCTCTCGCCGCTGAGCGTCACCCCTTGCAACGTGGCTTTGGCCGTGTTGGCATAACAACCAAACGAACTAACACATGCACCCGCAGCACCAAAGGCAATCAAATTGGTTATCTGGTTGTTGTAAGCCACCACCGACAAGGTCTGTGTCTCATAACGATAGGTCACCCCCAGTTCCCGGTTAAAGGATTCCTCAGGCTTCAAACCGGCGAAACCATAGTCACTGAACCGCTGGTACAGGGTCGGAGAGCGGAAGCCCGTGCCCATCGATGCCGACAGCCGCCACTGCGGCGACCATTTGTAGCCATAGGCCAGGGTCTCGGTCGTGTGGTCGCCAAAATCACTGTCATGATCAAGGCGGACATTGGCTTGCCAGCTGTGGGCATCCATCTGGCTGCCGTAGCCCAGTGCCAGGGCGTCCTGATTGCGCTTCGTGTTTTTGGGGGTAGTGCCTGAGTTGGTCAAGGCATCGCGGCGCCCCTCCAGCCCCACCGTCCAGATGGCATCGCGCCAGCGCAACGTGTTGTTCCACAACGCGGTTTGGATGGTGGTTTCGGTGTCATAGCTTGGCACGGCCCCAGGACTGGGCAAGGTCTGATAGTGATCCAGTGCCTGCGTCACGCCAACCGTCGAAGACCAGACATCCGACCACTTGGCATTCCAGTTCAGCCCCAACGCATTGAGTTTTTGTACGGTGCGGTTGTCTTTGGCGTAATTGATATTGCTCTTGGTTGTGGTGCTGTCGTAACCAGCATCCGTATCGGTGTACACCCAGGTACCCTCCAGCTTGTGCCCGGCGACCAGATTGCGCCCGAGGCGAAGAGTTGCGGTTTCTCTTGTATAGCCATCGTTGTCGGGGTTGGCTGCTGGCTGTATGTTGTAGCCATCGCTGGTCTCGCGTCCCAATGACAACGCGTACCTCCATCCTTCATGCGCCCCCAACAAACCTGCGGTGGCGGTACGGGTGCCGTAGGTCCCCAAGCCCAAACCCACACTGGGCTGAATCCCAGACTGACCATTCTTCGTAAACACCTGGATCACACCCGCGATGGCGTCCGAGCCATAAATTGCTGCGGCGGGGCCGCGCAGGATTTCGATGCGCTCGATCTGCTGGGCAGGAATCGACTGGCAGGTCGCCCCGCCACTGCCGTTCTGGGTATCGAGGCGGATGCCGTCGATCATGACCACAGTGTGATTCGTGTTGCCACCTCGAAGATACAGGCTGGTTGTCCCCAGGGGACCACCATTGCGCACCATTTCAATGCCAGGCGCATGCACCAACACATCCGCCAGCGAAACTGCCCCACTGCGTTCGATGACATCGGCATCGATCACCGTCACATCGGCCAGCACATGGGTCAGCGACTGCTCGACCCGCGTCGCCGTCACCACCACCTCCGCCAAAGTTGCTACAGCCTGGCTTTGCGCCAGAGCCGGAAAAGCGGCAAACACGGCCAAAGCAGACGCGCACAGGCGCACGGGTGCGCGTTTGCGCATTGAAAAAGCAAAAGATTTCATAGTAGGAAAAGAACCAACAAATTACCCTCACTGTCTTCCCCGACAGTGCATGGGCGATTGGCCGCACGCAAGCGTGCAACCACCGTATTGGCCGGTATCCGGGCTGGTGGATGCAACCTCCATCGCCTTCCCAAGCGCGTGTTCAGAACGCTCAGTGGCCTTGATGGAAGCGGAGCACAGGGGCTCGTCCACTTACCGTTGCGGGGGCAGCGCAGGTTAGGTTGGCTGGTGACAGCGTCTCCCTCCTGCTTCCCGTTGAACTGCGGTGTGTGAACCACACCGCGAGCACCAACCCGCGCATTTTACGTTGTCCGGGCTTGCGTAAACCCTACAATGCAGGATCTATGTCGAACCAGACCCAAATCGACCAAATCGCCGAGCGCGTGGAGCGCCTGCTGGTGCGCCATGCCGAGTTGCAGCGTACCAACGCGCTCCTGAGCAGCCAGGTCGAGGCACTCACCCAGGAGCGTGACTCCCTGAAATCCCGGTTGGGGGCCGCACGGGCACGCGTGGATGCCTTGCTGGAACGGCTACCCGACCCCACCGCTGCACACAAAGAACCATCATGAAACAGCTTGAAGTTCAGATCATGGGCCAGAGCTACCTGCTTGGCTGTCCAGAGGGTGGTGATACCCGTTTGCTGGAAGCCGTGGAGCGCGTGGACACCGCCATGTGCAAGATTCGCGATGCGGGCAAGGTACGTGCACGCGACCGCATTGCGGTGCTGGCCGCACTGAACCTGGCTTTTGACCTGTCCGATCGGCCTGCCGTGGCAGTCGCCGCCAGTGCTGCGGCACCCGCCGGTGCGGCCATCGCCACAGAGCCGGTGGGCGATCCCGACCTGCTGCTGACCTCGCTGCTGGAGCGTCTGGACGAGGCTCTGGGCGAAGACGGCCGGCTGCTTTAATCTATCCCGCAGCAACCCGCGCAGCGGTGGAGCGTGGGGGCTACAATCCTTCTGTCTGCAGTGCATGCCGGGCTTTATATTTCCTTGAACCAATGCTCTTAGAGCCCGGGCCTGGAACATTGTCCTGCCAGCGTGATCATCTCGCGTCAGATGAACCCAAGGCTTGCACTGACCTAGCCCACCTGAACCCCGGTTCAGGATGCCGGTCCGGTGGCACTGCAGACACCTTATTCTCCCCACACCCTCTCCCCCATGCTTGATCCCGTCCTGATCCTCGAACTTGCGGCCCTGGGCCTGTGCACCGGTTACCTTGCAGGCCTGCTGGGCATTGGCGGGGGCATGCTGATCGGCCCATTCATGACGCTGATCATGTCGACACAGGGCGTGTCAGCCGATCTGGCAGTCAAGATGGCGATTGCCACCTCCATGGCCACCATCATCTTCACCTCGGTTTCCAGCGTGCGCGCCCACCACAAGCGCGGCGCGGTGCGCTGGGACATTGTCAAGGGACTGGCGCCCGGCATCGTCCTGGGCGGCGCCATCGGCAGCATGGGTATCTTTGCGGTGCTCAAGGGCACTACGCTGGCATTGATCTTCGCGGCATTCATCAGCTTCTCGGCCACCCAGATGTACCTGGACAAGAAACCCAAGCCGGGACGCGACATGCCCGGCACACTGGGTCAACTGGGAGCGGGCGGCATCATCGGTCTGATCTCGGGTCTGGTCGGCGCTGGTGGCGGTTTCATCAGCGTCCCCTTCATGGTGGCGTGCAATGTGGCCATCATCAATGCGGTGGCCACCAGTGCGGCGCTCGGTTTTCCTATCGCCCTGGCCAATGCTGCGGGCTATGCCATCAGCGGGCATGGTCTGGCAGGCCTGCCGGCCTGGTCGCTGGGCTACATCTGGCTGCCGGCCCTGGCCGTGATTGCCGCCTGCAGCGTGACCACCGCGCCGCTGGGCGCCAAGATGGCCCACAGCCTGCCGGTGGCCAAGCTCAAGCGGGTGTTTGCCCTGGTGCTGTACTGTCTGGCCGCCTACATGCTCTGGAAGGGCCTGCACGGCTAGCGTCCGGCAAGGCTGCTAAACCACGTGCAGGCGACTACGCGTCGGACTTAGGGGCTTCGGGTTCTGTCGACCCGGATTGTGGCGCCAGAGGCGCCTCCACCTGCTCAAAGTAGTAGGTAATGCGCTGGCGCGGCGCCAGGTAGTCGAGCGACGCCTGCGGCAGTGCCGAAGGCTTGAGGCTGCGCCGAATCCCCAGAAAAGGCATTTGCTCCAGGTCCACGATCAGGGCTTCATGCCGTGGCACACCCGGTTCGTGCACGAGGATGCGGGGCTTGAGTGGCCGCGAAGAATTGACGGACACCACGATGGCATAGCGGTCATCGATCAACTGCACCACCGAACCCGGCGGGTAGACACCCATCATGCGGATGAAGGCACTGAGTGCAACCGAGTCAAACCGCGTTTTCATCTGTGCAAAGATCAGCGCGAGCGACTCGTGCGGCGTCAGGGCCGTGGCGACGCGGCTGGGGTTGCACAGGTTGTCATAGCGGTTGACCAGCGCCAGAATGCGCGCGGCTGGCGACATGGACTCCGACTTGATCCGTGCCGGAAAGCCGGTGCCATCGGCCAGTTCATGGTGCTGTGCAATCGCCAGCAAGGCCGCACGCGAGAGACTCATGCCTTTGCCGAGCAACACGCTCTGTGCCACGTGGTCCTGGTACAGCTTGTACTCCGCCGAAGAAAAATTATCCTCAAACCAGCGGACACGCTCTGGCAACTGAATCTTGCCAATATCGTGCAGATAGGCCGCAGTCCCCAGGTCCTGCAGCACATCGCGCGGCAATCCCATGGCCTTGCCCAGCAGCAGCGACACGATGGTCACGTTGACCGGATGCATCGCGGATTTGTCGCCCGCGCTCTCGGACAGCAGGCGGATGATGGAATCCCCTTCGCCCAGCATGTCCTGCAACAGGCCGGCCACCATGCTGTGCGCCTGCTCGGCCGCCTCTTTGGGATGGGAATGCACCTGCTCCACGGTCTTGCGGTACAGGCGCGTGGCTTCATTGAACCTCTTTTCACAGACAGTCAGGCTGCGCTGCTGTGCGGCCAGCAAGTCGGCCCGCTCCTGGCGCGCCTGGGCTTCCCGCCGCTGCGCCTCTTCCCGCTCTCCTGCCTGCGATGCCGCCTGGGCCGCACCTGGAGTCTGCGCCGCCTCAGTAGCTGTCAGTTCGCTACGCGACGGAACCCAGCGGATGCGGGCCTGGCCGAGGCCGCGGATGGTGTCGATCTGCTTTTCCGAAATAATCCTGAAACTGCCGGTGGGAAACGGATGGGCCAGCCAGCCAACATCGAGCTCCACATACATGCCAATGCGCAGGAACCGAACCTCTATCAGCTCGGATGCTTCTCTGGGGGTACTCAAAACCGCAACTCCGGAATCTCGGTCAACAATTGAACATGCTCCACCACACGGTGGACATCACTGGCCGAGCACAGGGCTGTGCCGGTGCTCGACAGTGCCGCGCTGCCGGCCGCCACGGCGTAGGCAAAAGCCCGTTCCACGGGATGCCCGTGTGACAGCGCCCACACCATGCCAGCCACAAAGCTGTCGCCCGCCCCTACGGCACTGATCACCTGCACCGGTAGCGGTGGTGCAAACAAAACACAGCTTGCCGTGACCAGCATGGCACCCCGGTCGCCCAGCGACACGGCAACCACCTCGGCGCGGCGGTCCGCAATCCAGGCCAAGGCCGCCTCTCGCACTGCACCCAGGTCGGCCAGTGGCAGGCTGGTCAGCTCGCGCATTTCGCGCAAACTGGGTTTCACCATGTACACACCTTGAGCCAGTGCAGCGGCAACGGCAGGGCCGGAACCATCCACCACCATGCGAGCACCCCAACCCTGGGCCACCTGGGCCAGCTGGGCATAAAAGTCGGTAGTAACGCCAGGCGGCAGACTGCCGCTACCGACCACCAGTTTGGGCGGCGCCTGGCGCGCCAGCGTTGCCATCAGGGTCTGGATTTCATCGGGATGGATGTCTGGTCCCGGCAGGACAAAGCGGAACTCCTGCCCGCTGGCCGATTCCAGGACGGTAAAACTCTCGCGGGTATGGCCGGCAATGGTCACCGGCACGCAGGGCACGCCTTCCTGCTCCAGCAACTGGGACAGCATCTGACCGGAGGGTCCACCCAGGAGGCATACCGCCTGACACTCTGCGCCCAGGCGATGCAGCACGCGGGCTACATTGATACCGCCTCCACCGGGATGGCGCTGCACCGCATCGCAGCGCAGCTTGCTGGTGGGTCGCACACGCTCGGTGATGGCAGACACATCCAGTGCGGGATTTAAGGTGACAGTAAGGATGTCGCTCATTGGGGTGCAAGGTTATCACCTTCCAAAGCGAAAAACCCCGCAAACCGTGACAGTTTGCGGGGTGGATGCAACACCTCGGCACAAATGCCGTGAGTGGATCAGCCCATGTGCAGGCCGCCGTTCACGGAGAAGTCAGCGCCAGTGGCGTAACCGCCTTCTTCAGACGCCAGCCACGCAATGATGGAGGCGATTTCGCTGGGTTGGCCCAGGCGCTTGACGGGCACGGTGGCCACGATCTTGGCCAGCACGTCTTCGCGGATGGCGTTGACCATGTCGGTACCGATGTAGCCCGGGCTGACCGTGTTGACGGTCACACCCTTGGTCGCCAGCTCTTGCGCCAGGGCCATGGAGAAACCGTGCATGCCGGCTTTGGCGGCCGAGTAGTTGGTTTGACCGGCCTGGCCCTTCTCGCCATTGACCGAAGAGATGTTGATGATGCGGCCCCAGCCTTTTTCAACCATGTCGGCAACCACTTGCTTGGTCACATTGAACATGGAGTTCAGGTTGGTTTCGATCACGGCATCCCAGTCTTCGCGACTCATCTTCAGGAACATGCGGTCACGGGTGATACCGGCGTTGTTCACCAGCACATCGATGGTGCCGTGCTCGGCCTTGGTCTTGGTAAATGCTTCCACCGTGGAATCCCAGTCACCGACATTGCCAGCGGACGCATAGAAGGTATAGCCCAGGGCAGCTTGCTCTGCAATCCACTTGACATGGTCACGGGTAGGGCCGCAGCCTGCAATCACTTTAAAACCTTCCTTGTGCAGACGCTGGCAAATGGCGGTACCGATGCCACCCATGCCACCGGTGACGTATGCGACTTTTTGACCCATTCTGATTCTCCTCGTTTGATTTACTTGCTACAAAAACAGTAGCTACCAGCGCCCATTATCCGGGGGCTGGAAGCCAAAAACATGCTTAACGCTCGATGGTGAGGGCCACGCCCATGCCACCGCCGATACACAGACTGGCAATACCCTTCTTCGCATCGCGGCGCTGCATCTCGTGCAGCAGCGTGACCAGAATGCGGCAACCGGACGCACCGATGGGGTGGCCAATGGCGATGGCACCGCCGTTGACGTTGACCTTGCTGGTATCCCAGTCCATGGCGTTGTTCACGGCGCAGGCCTGGGCAGCAAAGGCTTCGTTGATTTCCAGCAGGTCCAGGTCCTGGGCCTTCCAGCCGGCTCGGGCCAGGGCTTTTTGCGACGCAGGCACTGGGCCCATACCCATCATGGCGGGGTCGAGGCCGCTGGTGGCAAAACTGGCAATGCGGCCCAGGGGCTTGAGGCCCAGGGCAGCGGCTTTCTTGGCTGTCATGACCATGACGGCGGCAGCGCCGTCGTTGATGCCCGAGGCGTTGCCGGCGGTCACACCACCGGCCTTGTCGAAAGCGGGGCGCAGGCCGGCCAGTGCTTCGGCGTTGGACTTGCGGTTGATGAACTCGTCAGCGGCAAACACGATCGGATCGCCCTTTTTCTGCGCAATGCTGAACGGCACGATTTCGTCGACGAAACGGCCGGCGTCCTGCGCGGCAGCCGCCTTCTGCTGGCTGGCCAGGGCTAGTGCGTCCTGCATGTCGCGGGTGATGCCGTGGGCCTTGGCCACGTTCTCGGCGGTGATGCCCATGTGGTACTGGTTGTAGACGTCCCACAGACCATCCACGATCATGGAGTCGATCATCTTCCAGTCGCCCATGCGCTGGCCATCACGGCTGCCCAGCAGCACGTGGGGTGATGCGCTCATGTTTTCCTGGCCGCCAGCGATCACGATGTCGCTGTCGCCATAGGCCACCGCCTGGGCTGCCAGCATGACGGCTTTCAGACCTGAGCCGCACACGGCATTGATGGTCAGCGCGGGTGTTTCCTTGGCGATGCCGCTCTTGATCAGCGATTGGCGCGCCGGATTCTGGCCCACGCCCGCAGCGAGTACCTGACCCAGGATCACTTCACCGATCTGGTCTGCGCCCAGTTTGGTGCGCTCCAGCAGGCCCTTGATGACGGCCGCGCCGAGTTCAGTAGCGGGTGTCTTGGCCAGGGTGCCGCCGAACTTGCCGACGGCAGTGCGGGCTGCTGCAACGATAACGATGTCTTCCATGTCTGTCTCCTTCAGTGTCGATATGTGAAATTACGCTTTGGCCTTGACGTAGCGGCCGGGAGCCGCTTCGATGGCCTTGTATTTGCCTTTGCCGTAGGTCTTGGGCGCTGCAATTTGCTTGCCAGCGTGGCCCTTGAGCCACTGCGACCAGTCAGTCCACCAGCTTCCGGGGTACTCCACCGCACCCTTGAGCCACTCGGCCTGGGTCTTGGGCAACTTGCCATCGGCACGAATCCAGTGGCTGCGCTTGTTCTTGGCCGGTGGGTTGATGACGCCGGCGATGTGGCCAGACGCTCCCATCACAAAACGCTTTTTGCCCGGCAGAACCTGGGTCGATGCGTAGGACGCATTGATCGGCACGATGTGGTCTTCGCGGGAGCCATAGATGTACACCGGCGTGTCCACCAAACGCATGTCCACCTTTTCGCCACACACCGTGGCCTTGCCCGGCTTGATGAGGTTGTTCTCCAGGTAGGTGTTGCGCAGGTACCAGGCGTAGTACGGGCCAGGCAGATTGGTACTGTCCGAGTTCCAGTACAGCAGGTCGAACGGCGGAGGTGTTTCGCCCTTGAGGTAGTTGCCCACCACGTAGTTCCACACCAGATCGTTGGGCCGCAGGAAGCTGAAAGTGGACGCCAGGTCCTGCCCTTTCATCATGCCGCCCTTGCCCATTTCCTTCTCGCGGTACTGCACAAAGGCCTCGTCGATGAACACGTCCAGGATGCCGGTGTCGGTAAAGTCCAGCAGTGTGGTCAGCAGGGTGGCGCTGTCTACAGATTTCTCGCCCCGCGCGGCCAGTACAGCCAGGGCTGTGCTCAGCATGGTGCCGCCGACGCAGAAGCCCAGGGCATTGATGGTCTTGGCCCCGGAAATCTCCCGGGTGACGGCGATCGCCTTGATGACCGCGTCTTCAATGTAGTTGTCCCAGGTCTTGGTCGACAGCGTGGCGTCGGGGTTGCGCCAGCTCACCACAAAGGTGCGGTGGCCCTGCGCCACGGCATAGCGCACCAGCGAGTTGTCGGGCTGCAGGTCCAGGATGTAGAACTTGTTGATGCAGGGCGGCACCATCAAAAAAGGCTTTTCATAAACCTTGGCCGTGAGCGGCTTGTACTCGATAAGCTGGAACAGCTCGTTCTCGAACACCACCGCACCTTCGGTCGTGGCCACGTTCTTGCCTACTTCGAACAGGCTCTCGTCGGTCATGGATACATGGCCCTGCTGCAGGTCATGCATCAGGTTCTTCATGCCCTTGGCAATGCTCTCGCCCTTGGTCTCGATGGCCTTTTTCTGGGCTTCGGCATTGAACGCCATGAAGTTGCTCGGCGCTGCAGCCGCCATCCACTGCTCGATGGCAAAGCGGATGCGGTTGCGCGTCTTGGGATCGGCATCCACTGCCTCTGCCAGGCCCATCATGGTGCGGGCATTGAGCAGGTACACCGCTGCGGCATAGGCGGCCACCGGGTTATCCCCCCAGGCGGCATCGGCAAAGCGCTTGTCACTTTTGGTGTCGGGTGGCGTCATGCCGCTGTTGAACAGGGCAAGGGCCTCCTGCATGTATTGCTGCTGCAATTCCTGCAGTTTCTCGGGGGCAAAATGGATCTCGGGCAGCTTCTTTCCCATGGAAGGCATACTGGCTCCCGCGCTGCCGATGTCCATGGTCTGAAAGGACTGTATGGCCTTGCCCCAGCTCTCGGACATGGACTGCTGAAACTGCTGGGACGCCTGCGTCCAGAAATCGTTGGGAGTTTGCGTCGTCACGTCGTCGCCTCGTTATTAGTGAATCTAGTTTACTCTCGAAGTATCTCAGCCCAAGCCCTACGATATCCTGACATACCCCTAGTCAAAATCACCATGTACATCATTCCCATTGCCTGGATTTACGTCGCCTTCATGATGGCCGCAGCAGAAGCCACCAACACCAACGGATCCGTATTGGGAGCGATCATCACCTTTGTGTTGTATGGGATGCTGCCCGTGGGGTTAATGCTGTACTTCATGGGCACCCCGGCACGCAAACGCAGAATCCGGGAGCGTGAAGCCGCCGAGCGGCTGGCTTCACTCCAGCCAGATGCAGGCGGCCTGCCGCCCACTGACGCGGTCCCGCCGGTGGGAAAAGAACCGTGAGGGGTTAGTCACGGTGCACCACGCCGCCGTGCTGTCGTTGCCGTAGATGCCTGTCACGCCCAGAGCCTGCAGGCGCTGGCGGGCCAGACCAGCCAGGTCCGCAAGCCATTTACCCTGACCCAGCGGTCGAAAACACTGATCAGCCTCAGGCGACACGTCCACAAATACCGTCCGAACTTCGTCGCCTACTTCAAACGCTTCCGGGCCAATGCACGGCCCCAACCACGCTATTATTTCAGTAGCGCCCTGCGCATATTCCACGGGGACTAGAGGCCTAAAAGGCTCTAAAGATGCCTCCAGAATGCCTTTGCCATCCGTGCCCACCAGCCCGCGCCAGCCCGCGTGGGCCGCTGCGACCCGGCGCCCCTGGGTGTCACACAACAACACCGGCAGGCAATCTGCCACCATCACTACGCAAGCCAGACCAGTCTGGTCGGTCCAGGCACCGTCGGCTTCATAACCATCGGCCGTGTCAGAGGACAGTGCAACCATGTGCGCCCCGTGGACCTGATTGAGAAACACAGGACGCGTGCCCATCGCGGTCTGCAGCACGGCGCGGTTGTGCTGCACGCGGTCCGGCACGTCCCCCACGTGGGTGCCCAGATTCAGGCTGTTCCAGGGTGATTCCGATTTACCACCCTGGCGGGTGGTGCACACAGCTTTGACCCGCGCCGGCGCTGGCCATTGGGGAACCAGCCAGTCCACGCCGGCGGGCAGATGCAAGCCCCCCATGGCTAGGCGACGAAATCCGGGCAGCTGGAGGGCTGCGCATCCTGGAAGGCCTGCAGCTGCATGCAAGCTTCAAAAGCAGCCATGGTGCGTGGCAGCCCGTCCAGATTTACATGGAACCGCTGCGCGTTGAAGATTTGGGGCACCAGGAGACAGTCCGCCATGGTGGGCGATGCGCCCCAGCAGTAGACCGATGGCGGCTGCCCGGCTGCGCTGCGCAAGGCATCCTGCGCCAGCAGTTGACGTTCGAAGGCTTCAAGCCCCCCGCGGACCCAGTGGCGGTACCAGGTGTTCTTGGTGTCCTCGTCCACCTTGAGTTCGCGGCTGAGGTACTTGAGCACGCGCAGGTTGTTCAGTGGATGGATCTCGCAGGCCACCGATTGCGCCAATGCGCGCACGTGCGCGCGGCCCAGTGGGTCATCGGGCAGCAAAGGCGGCTCCGGGCGGGTTTCGTCCAGGTATTCGATGATGGCCATGGACTGCGAGAGGCGGTGGCCGTCGATCTCCAGCAATGGCACCAGCACCTCGGGCGACTGGGATCGGTAGGCGTCCAGCAGGTGGTCACCCTGCGCCAGATTGACCGCAAGGTACTGGTAGGGCAAGCCCTTGAGGGCCAGGGCGATACGCACCCGAAACGAGGCGGACGAGCGGAAGTAGTTATGCAGCTTCATGCCGCCAAGGATAAACGTTTGGCGTAAAAAGTGGAGATGCGCCAACCCCGTTAACATTCAGCGATTGGACGGGGAGAACACCCCGTGGAAATCACCGACTGGAGCCCGCATGATTCTTGAACTCGCCGACATCCGCATCCACCCCGGCCAGAATGCCGCATTTGATGAGGCCATCACGCGCGGCCTGCGCGACGTGATCAGCCAGGCCAAAGGGTTTCGGGGCTACAAGGTGAACCGCGGTATCGAAAGCCCCGAGCGCTACATCCTGCAGATATTCTGGGACACGCTGGAGGACCACACTGTGGGCTTCCGGCAGTCGGACGCGTTCACGCAGTGGCGTGCCATCGTGGGCCCGTTCTTTGCGGTTCCGCCCGTTGTGGAGCACTTCGACCTCCTGACCAAGTCGGTCTGATCCCACCTGACTGGAGTACACGCATGTCTTTTGTCTTTGCACCACCTCCCACCGTATCCATCCCTGTGGTGGGCCAGCAGGATCGCTTTCCGGTACACCGCATTTACTGCGTGGGCCGAAACTACGAAGAGCACGCCAGAGAGATGGGTTTTACCGGCCGTGAACCCCCATTCTTTTTCATGAAACCGGCCGATGCGGTGGTCGTCGCGGATGCAGGCCAGACAGCAAGGGTGCCCTACCCCACCCTGACCACCAACCTGCACCACGAGATTGAACTGGTGGTGGCCATCGGCAAAGGCGGCAGCAACATCCAGGCAGCGGATGCGCACCAGCACATCTATGGCTATGCCGTCGGTCTGGACATGACACGCCGCGACTTGCAAAACGACATGAAAAAACAGGGCCGCCCCTGGTGCATCGGCAAGGCCTTTGACCACTCGGCCCCGATCGGCCCCATCACGCCAGCGGCACAGGTGCCCGGTATCGCCCAGGCGGAGATCTCCTTGCAGGTCAATGGACAGGATCGTCAGCACAGCCATGTGTCCAAGCTGATCTGGAACATAACCGAAACCATCGAACAGCTCTCTGCCGCCTGGACACTGCAACCCGGCGACCTGATCTTCACCGGCACGCCCGAGGGTGTAGCCGCCGTCGTGCGCGGTGATGTGCTGGCGGGCAGTGTGGATGGTCTGCAAGCCATTCGTGTCGAGCTGATCTAACCGCACACCAACTTCACTCATGCTGCGTCATCCCATCAAACATTGCCGTCAGTGCGGCACGGCCGTAACCTACCGTGTGCCCGACGACGGAGACACCAAGGAACGCGCCGTGTGTCCATCGTGCTCCACCATCCACTACGAGAACCCGCTCAACGTGGTGGGCACCGTGCCGCATTGGGGCGACAAGGTGCTGCTGTGCAAGCGCAACATCGAACCCCGCTGGGGCAAGTGGACGCTGCCCGCGGGGTTCATGGAACTGAACGAAACCACCGCCGAGGGCGCGGCCCGCGAGACCGACGAGGAGGCTGGCGCCCAGTTTGAAATGCAGGGGCTCTTCACCCTGCTCAATGTGGCGCGCGTCGGACAGGTGCACCTGTTTTACCGTGCGCGACTGACCAGTGACCAGTTCAACCCGGGCCACGAAACCATCGAAGCCCGGCTTTTTGCAGAAGACGAAATCCCCTGGGATGAAATTGCGTTTCGCACCGTCAAGGAGACGCTGGAGCGTTACTTTGCGGACCGCCTCACGGGTGATTTTGGCGTGCACACCGTAGACATCGTCTAACACGCATGCTCCCCTGCTATGTCGTGCTGGACCTGGAGACCACGGGTGGCAATGCATCCCAGGACCGCATCACCGAAATCGCCGCTGTGCGCATGGAGGATGGTCAGGAGGTTGCCCGCTGGAGCACGCTGGTCCATCCTGGCGTACCTATTCCGCCTTTCATCCAGAGCCTGACCGGCATCACCGACGCCATGGTCGCTGACGCGCCAGACTTCGCGGAAGTGGCACCCGAGCTGATCCGGATACTCGATGGCGCCGTGCTGGTGGCCCACAACGTGCGCTTTGACCACGGCTTCGTGCAGAACGAACTGGCCCGGCTGGACATGGCATTGAAGACCAAAACACTGTGCACCGTCCGCCTGTCGCGCAAGCTATATCCGCAACACAAGGGCCACGGACTGGACGCACTGCTGCTTCGCCATGGACTGCACACCGAAACCCGGCACCGGGCCATGGGCGATGTGGAGGTCGTACTGGCCTGGCTGCGGGTGGTGACCGCAGAGCTGGGCCTGGATCAGGTGCGACACGAGGCACAGGTGCTGCTGCAAGGAGGCACGAGCCTGCCACCGCATCTGGAAACTTCGATCTCTGACATACCGGAGACCGTCGGTGTCTACCTGTTTTACGGTGAAGGCACACGGCCGCTGTACGTCGGTAAAGGCGTCCATCTGCGCACGCGGGTCATGTCGCACTTCCAGTCGGCGAACAAAGTCGCCAGGGAAATGCGCCTCCTGCAGGGAGTTCGCCGGGTGGAGTGGCGTGAGACGGCGGGCGAACTGGGTGCCCAACTGCTGAAATCCCGTCTGGTCAAGGAGCTGCAACCCGTCTACAACCGCAAGTTGCGCCGCCACGAAATGCCAGCGCTGCCATCCTGGCCATACTCTGGTCCTGTGGCCATCCGTGAACACGATGCGACATCCGGACGCACCGATATTCATGTGTTTGACCGCTGGTGCCATCTGGCCACCGTGCAGGACCCTGCAGCGCTGGACGAAGCACTGCAAGCGCGCCAATCGCTGGTGTTCGATCTGGACACCTACCGGATTCTGCTCAAACGCCTGACGCAGCCTGCCGGGCGTGATCCATCGGTTTTCAGTCTGAACCGCACGGAATTGACCCCAGACGCCTGGGTAGATCAGCCAAACTGATCTTTGTCAATCAGGGGCAAGGATGTTCCCGAAATCCGGATCGCCGTGCGAGAATGTAAAAAAGTGTTAGAGGCGGTTATGAGAATCAAGGTTGTCGTACTGGGGGGGGTCTTGGCTTGCGCTGCGTTGGCAAGCATGGCCATGACGTTGGGCAGGGCACGCGGTGCCGCTTGGATTGGGCAACCGCTCTCTTTATCGGTACCGGTTCAGGTAGAACCCGGGCAGACTGCGGCTACGCTGTGCGCCGAAGCCGATGTATTCCATGCCGAGAACAAGCTCGAATCCAGCCGGGTGACGGTTGCCGTGGAACCTACTGCGCAGCCGGAAACATTCAATCTGCGCATCACGTCATCCGCCCTCATCGACGAGCCGGTCGTGACGGTCTACCTCCGGGCAGGATGTGCCCAAAAGACGACACGCCGCTATGTTCTTCTGGCCGACTATCCGTCAGAAACCCTGGCTCCGACAGCACCTACTCCGGTGGAAGTGGTGCCGGCAAAACCGGTCGCGGTTCCAGCAGTGGAACCTGCCACGCCCGCTCCTGCCAGCAGCAACACCACGGCGGCACCTGCAAAAGCACCCGCGGGCACAGTGACAGCCAGCAAGACGGGTACTACACCGCAAGCGGCCAAACCAGCTCCAGCCAAAGCCACACCCGCAGCCCCTAAACCGGCTATCAGCACAACAGCAAAGCCAGCATCCGCACCAGCAGCAAAAACTGCGGAATCTGCCCGCCCGCGGCTCAAGCTGGACCCACTTGAAAACCTCGCCGAACGCATCAAGACACTGGAAGCCACAACATCATCGGTCCCTCTGGAGGACATGGTTCGCGACTCCCAACGTATTCAGCAACTGCAAAACGATGTCAAGACCCTGCTGGATCAGGCTGCCAAGAACGAAGCCAGTCTGCTACTCATGCGTGAACGACTGGAGCGGGCCGAAGCCGAACGTGTGTCATCCCTGGTGATCTGGGTACTGGGCGCGCTGGTCCTTATTTGCCTTGCAGCCATCGCTGCGCTCTGGAACCGCCGCACTGCCGCAGCACCCAGCGCCTGGCAGCAAAGCATTCAGGAAGCCCCTTACACCGTTGCCCAGTCGGCCCAGGAAACCACGCAATTCAAAGTCGAGCAACCCGCAGCCGTGGTCACCCCTGTTGCCGCCAAGGACGAAACCGCTCCCAACTCCACGATTCTGATGCCTGTCGCACCCAGCACGATGGATGTGGATGTCAATCTGATGGATATGGACTCCGACTTCAGTCGGCTCATTGCCACCCCGTCAGCCGCACATCCCCCAACGCAATTGATGGAGTACCCAAACTCCCGATTTCAGGACACCCGGACGCTCCACCGCGATTTCAATTCGGACAGTTTGACCGACGTACGGCAGCAGGCAGAGTTCTTCGAGAAACTCGGTAAGGTAGACCAGGCCATAGACGTGCTGGAACAGCGCATCCGCCTCAACAGCAAAGAAGCACCGCTGCTGTACCTCGACCTGCTGGGCATTGCACATGGTCACGATCTCAAAACAGACTTCCGTCAGTTCCGGGATGAGTTTGAGCAGCTGTTCAATGTCAGCGCCCCGGAGTTTGCCTTGTTCCGTGACGAAGGGCGTAGCCTGGAATCCTATGCATCCCTGATGCAGCACATCTGCAAACTCTGGCCCACCGCCGGCGTGCTCGATGTGATTGAGACCTGCATAGTGCGCGATCCGTGGGAGAAAAATGCGGACCCATTTGACATCGGCGCCTTCCGCGACCTGATCCTGCTGCACGGCGTGGCATCAAGGCGACTGCGAGACGATAGCGCAGCCCGGGGACTGGGTGACGCTGACTCCCAGCATGTCGATATCGACATGTAGGAAAAGCCCCCAGACAATCGATTTGATCTTTACGATTTATGTGAGTTGGCTATGCACGCAGTCACTCTGGAGGAGTGCTTTGAGCATAGGGAGCGATTTCTCCGCCAGCTCCCCACATGGATCGACAAGGATGCACTGCTGGGGTATGCGCTGAAAACTGAGTTCACCATCCGCAGAAGCATTCACCACCATGTCCTGATCCTGTTGGATGGCTCAAAGCTTTGCAACGCAGAGGTAATCTGCCACATGCTGGGCTATCAGGCGGGCAGGAGGCGGTTTTGCATTGCAAGTCAGTCAGCATCTTCAATCCTCTATCCCCAAAACTCGCGAAAGGGGGAACAGCAATAAAAAAAGGGGGAACATGTCGGTTGTTCCCCCGCATGTTCCCCCACCTTGGGTTGACGTACTTTGGTGTTGTGTCATCACCAGCGGTTACTTACACCGGATGGATTTCAGGGTTACCGGACTCGACTACAAATGTGGCTGCGGTTGATATCGCAGGATCAGATTTGGCGATGTTGTCTACAACCCGGTATCTAACTTCGATCCGTGCTTTTGAAATATCAACGGTTCCGTACCCACATCTGCCTGCATCCGCGTAAACGGCATGCTTGTTAGCAGGTTTGATGAAATCAACACCCTTTGGGTAATAGGAACTCTGAGTGATACCTGTTCCAACGAATTCACTGGCTATGGTCCGTACATTGCTATCCAAGTCGCGTCCCGGCACGTTGCAGGCCCAGTTCTCATGCAGATCCCCACCAATAAATACGGGACCTGAAACCTTGTATTGCTGCAATGCCGCGACGAGGCGATCTCGTGCAGCGGGGTAACCATCCCAGCCATCGTTCCACAATTTGTAGTCCCCGTTCCAGGGAATGCGGCGTGGCGAAAACATGGTCGTTTGCACAAGGAAATTCCAGACCTGTCCTTCGCCAGGGGTTTGCTTCGCCAAATTGGAATTCAGCCAGTCCTCCTGCTCCTTCCCGAGCATCGTTCGTTTTGTGTCCTTCAGAATCTCGCAACTGTCAGGATTGATCATTCCGCCGACACCAGAACAGGCCTGATCATCGCGATACTGTCGGCAATCAAGCATATGAAAATTGATCAGCTTGCCAAACTGTGCACGCTGGTAAATCCGTAACTCTTCGCCGCCTTTGGTTAAGCCTTGCACGCCACGTATCAACGACGAAAGTCGCATGGGCATGTGCTCATAGTAGGCTTGGTACGCAACGTTGCGTTGTCCGGTTTTTCCCCAGCTCGATTCGCCCTTCAGGTTGGCGCCAGCATAGTCATTGAACACTTCGTGGTCATCCCAGATGGTCAACCAGGGCAACGCTGCGTGGCACTGGCTCAAGGCCGGTTCCCTCTTATGCAGTTCGTACAGGAAGCGATAGTCAGCTAGACTCCCTGCAGCCCTGAGCCCCTTCGGAAATCGTTCGGAGGGCCATGCACCGCCATCGTAGATGTAGTCGCCCAAGAACAGCACCAGATCGACATCTTCTTCCATCAAGCGCCTGTAAGCACCAAACCCACCAGTCTCCAACCGCTGGCAGGACGCGAATGCGATGCGCAATCGATCCACATCGATTTCTGCGAGCGGGAAGGTTCGCGTACGTCCGATCGGACTTACCGCGTCATTCACCATGAATCGATAGAAGTAGAACCTGTCCGGCTCCAACCCATCGACTTCCACATGTACGCTGTGCGCCAAGGTTGGGATAGCTTGTGTAGTTCCCCGTCGAACAAGCTGGGTGAATTTGTCGTCTCGGGCCACCTCCCATTTGACGTCAAGAATCTTGTCTGCCCAATCGCTATTGAATGGGTTGTGTGGGACAAGGCGCGTCCAGAGCACGATACCGGTTGGTGTTGGTGTTCCGCTTGCTATACCCAATACAAAGGGATACTCGGTCATGGCTACTTGCGCCCATACGCCGCCAACCAAGGTACCACTCACGCTAGCGGTCAGATACCGCAACCAATCTCTACGGTGTATACCTATCATGGCCACTACCTTGGCTGTAATTCAAATGACTTGAGTTCAGCCTTGTATTGCGAGAAATTGGCCGTATCCTGGTTGTTGCGCTCAAGGTTCTCCTGCTTTACGAAAAAGCCTACCTTTGGGGCGTACCATGCCCGTGTTTGATAGCGGCTACTTGTGCTGGCCTTGGGATCAATGAAGCGTCCGTTTGCAACGATTTCGAAAGTATCGAACTCCCCTGCTGGAACGCTAGTTTTTTGCATTGGAAAGACTTCAACTGTGCCTTCCATCTTGATCATGCGACCGCTTTCAATTTGCAATCTCTCGATCGCGAACTCTCTTTTGCCTGCCGTTAATGGAAATTGAAATAATCCAAGGTTTGGGATATAGCGCAGTTTTCCCGATTCGACGATGTTCAAATTGCCATCGCGTGATTCAGCCATCTTTGTCTCAGTTCCCGAACTCTTTGTAATCACTTCAAGCCTTATGAGCTCTGGCTCGGTTTGCGTCACCTGTCGAGTGATCTCAGAAGTAACTACTTTCCCCTGGTATTCATTCGTTGCATCGAATGTCCATCGATCGCCAGCCGCGAGTGGCATTTGGGCATGCGCCTGGTAGCCTGTGATTAGCAATACTGAAAATAACACGAAGCGCTTGAGCATCATCAATGCACCTCGTACTTAACGAGTTCTCGCACAATCCTTGCCCATTTACCGTCTGAATAGATGCGTCGCACGTAGTTCTTGACTTCAGGCGCATACCTGATATACATCTTGTCCGGCTGCATTTCGCTGGAGCAGCATGGTCACTTCCGTTGGGTCTTCCCATTTTGATGAAAAGATGCCGAACGAATACGTTGAAGCCTTGTACGTGGCCTTCTCGGGCGGTGTCAGCGAATTTGCTGGACTTTGTGCGGATGCGGCAAAACATGCTATCGCCAATACACCTGCTGTAATAGTTGTCTTCATATTCTTACTCCCTAGTGAAACATCGTTGGCAATGTGTCCAAGGCAACTTGCGACCTCGGATCAACAGCTCCATTGCTGTGTTTGACGCTAACTGCCGTTACGGAATACTCCTGCCTGCAGCAGACCGTCGAGTGAATTGTGATTCACATCAGCTTTCCTGAATGCATGGGTAAACCCTAAAAACTCAAGCTGATTGAATCGCCCCGTGTTTTGAGGAGGCTCCAACCTTTGAGAAGATGGAGCCATGAACAAGAGATTAAACAAGTTTTCCCCGGAAGTCCGCGAACGTGCCGTGCGCATGGTGCAAGAGCACCGTGGCGAATACCCATCGTTGTGGGCAGCTATTGAATCGATCGCCCCCAAGATCGGCTGCGTGCCGCAAACCCTCAATGAATGGGTCAAGCGCGATGAAGTGGACAACGGCCAGCGAGAAGGCCTGAGCACCAGCGAACGCGAGCAGCTCAAGGCATTGCAGCGTGAGGTCAAGGAACTGCGTCGGGCCAATGACATCCTCAAGACGGCCAGCGCGTTTTTCGCCCAGGCGGAGCTCGACCGCCGACTCAAGAATTGAAGGCGTATATCGACCGGCACCGCGACACCTACGGGGTCGAGCCGATCTGCAAGGTCCTGCAGATTGCCCCGTCGTGTTACCGGCGCCACGCAGCACAAATGCGTAACCCAGCCTTGCGCTGTGCACGCGCCCACCATGATGATGCTTTGATCCCAGACATTCAAAGGGTCTGGCACGCCAACATGCAGGTCTATGGTGCCGACAAGGTCTGGAAGCAAATGAACCGCGAAGGCATTGCAGTGGCCCGCTGCACGGTCGAGCGGCTCATGCGTCGCCTGGGCCTGCGCGGTGTGCGCCGTGGCAAGGTCGTGCGAACCACCATCGGGGACGCCAATGCGCCGTGCCCGCTGGATCGGGTCAACCGGCACTTCAAGGCAGACCGGCCCAATCAGCTGTGGGTGTCGGACTTCACGTACGTGTCGACCTGGCAGGGCTGGCAATACGTGGCCTTCGTAATTGACGTCTATGCCCGACGGATCGTGGGCTGGCGTCAGAGCAGTTCCATGCGAACGGACTTTGTACTGGATGCGTTGGAGCAAGCCCTATACGACCGGCAGCCCCAACGGGACGATGCCCTGATCCATCACAGCGACAGGGGGTCCCAATATGTGTCCATCCGGTACAGCGAGCGGCTGGCCGAAGCTGGAATCGAGCCTTCCGTGGGCAGTCGCGGCGACAGCTATGACAACGCCCTGGCCGAAACAATCAACGGCTTGTACAAAGCCGAATTGATTCACCGTCGGGCACCCTGGAAGACCAAGGAATCGCTGGAACTTGCCACGCTGGAATGGGTGTCCTGGTTTAACCACCACAGGCTGCTTGAGCCGATTGGATATATTCCCCCTGCCGAAGCTGAAGAAAATTACTATCGGCAATTAGCCAGTCAGACCGCAATACCAGTCTGACTTAACCCAACGGGCCTCCTTGGAACCCGGGGCGATTCA
>Ga0075156_10000135_pt1 | contig 36740 bp, 36 predicted proteins | sample JI81AbrownDNA_FD_70966 | JGI IMG/M metagenome (GOLD analysis project Ga0075156, IMG submission 70966) | Wastewater effluent complex algal communities from Wisconsin, to seasonally profile nutrient transformation and Carbon sequestration -... | ecosystem: Engineered > WWTP > Effluent > Algae...
CACATCGATCTCGACCTGGTCACCATCACCGACAGCGTGGACGAGGTGATCCGGGTCGTCACCGGCGCCGCCGCGAGCGGTTCGGGCACGTGAGAGACTGACCGGCATGCAATGGGTGCTGTGGATGATCGCCGTGGCGGTACTGGGACTCGCGGCCGTGGCTGCGTCCGGACGGCTCGGTGAACTGCCCGGAACGGTCACGGACACACCTCGCCCGCACGTGCCGACGGGGGTGCTGCAAGGCGACGACCTGCGCGGGCTGCGCTTCGCGGTCGTGCCCCGCGGCTACTCGATGGATCAGGTGGACGAACTGCTCGACCGCCTGGCCCGCCAACTGGACGGCGCCGGGCACTCCTCGGTGCCGGATTCCAGCGAACCGAACGCTCAACCGGTGAGCGTCGCACCGGCTGCGACGCCCCCGCCCGAGCGTACGGATCGCGGCACCGTACCGGCGTCCGACGAGCAGCACAACGGTCTGGAATAATGGACGGGGTAAGTCCCCAACCAGAACGAGGGTGAGCAATGGCAGCAATGAAGCCGCGGACCGGAGACGGGCCCATCGAGGTAGCCAAGGAGGGCCGAGTGATCGCCATGCGGATCCCTGCCGAGGGTGGCGGCCGACTGGTCATCGAGATGAACGCGGCCGAGGCGGCGGAACTTCTGGAGGCACTGAACGGCGTCGTCAACCCGGCCTGACCCGATCGAAGCCGAAGACAGGCCCCCGGGGGTAACCCCCGGGGGCCTTCGTCGTTGCTGGATGCCTTGCCGGCCCTCAGGAGTTGTGGGTGGCGATCGCCTTTTCGTAGACCTCGACGGTCTCCTGCGCGATCTTCTCCCAGCTGAACTCGTCGATGCAGCGCTGGCGTCCGTCCAGGCCCATCTGGCGGGCGCGGTCGCGGTCACGGGTGAGGGTGTTCACCTGGTCGGCGAACGTCGCCTCGAATCCACTGATGAACTCCGGATCCTTCGCCTGCGCCGGGTCGTAGGCCACCAGCAGCCCGGTCTCGCCGTCGACGACCACCTCGGGAATGCCGCCGACGGCCGACGCGACCACCGGGATCTCGCAGGCCATCGCCTCGAGGTTCACGATGCCGAGCGGCTCGTAGATGGACGGGCAGGCGAACAGCGTCGAATGCGTGAGCACTTGGCGGACGGCTGCCCGGGGCAGCATCTCCTGCACCCACTTGACTCCGCTGCGCACCTGATTGAGCTCGGCGAACGCACCGTCGAACTCCGCGGCGATCTCGGGGGTGTCCGGAGCGCCGGCCAGCAACAGCAGCTGGGTGTCGGGATCGAACTGCCGAGCGGCCCGCACCAGGTGGATCAGGCCCTTCTGCCGGGTGATCCGGCCCACGAAGGTGACGATCGGCTTGTCGCGGTCGAGGCCCAGGGTGTCGATCACGTCGGTGGCGTGATCGGGCTTGAACTCTTCGGGATCGATGCCGTTCTTGACCACATGGATGCGGCTGTCATCGATGTCGGGGTAGGCGTTCTTGATGTTGTTGATCATGGCTGCCGACACCGCGATCACCGCGTCGGCCTGTTCGAACGCGGTCTTCTCGATCCACGAGCTGACCCGGTAGCCGCCACCGAGCTGCTCGACCTTCCACGGACGGTCGGGTTCGAGCGAGTGCGCCGTCACCACGGTCGCCGCGTCCTGGTAGCGGCCGGCGATCAGGCCGGCGAACTGGGCGTACCAGGTGTGGGAGTGGATCACGTCCACCTCGGGGATCGCCGCCGCCATCGAGATGTCGGCGCCGAGGGTGCGCAGCGCGCCGTTGGCGCCGGGGGGAAAGTCTTCCGCGTGCGCGGTGGCACCTTCGCGGGGCTCGCCCATGCACTGGACGTCCACGGATTCGGTGAACTTGCGCAGCTGCGGGACGAGCTGCCCGACATGGACGCCCGCACCCCCGTAGATGAAGGGCGGATATTCACGGGTCAGGATGGAAACACGCAGGGACATACCCGGATCGTGGCACAACCTGTGCCGCTGAGGGGAGAGTTGAGCGGCAAGCACGGACAACCGGCCACGAATCGAAGAACTCGGGGGGCGGATGAGCGCCGGGTCTGAGAATTCTTCGAGTTGCACTGTCCCTGGCCAGCGGTGGGCCCTATGTTCGGAACATGAGCAAACCAAGCGTCCTGGCGATCGTCCTGGCGGGTGGCGAAGGCAAGCGGCTGATGCCACTGACTGCTGACCGCGCCAAGCCCGCTGTACCCTTCGGCGGCACGTACCGGCTGATCGATTTCGTCCTCTCCAACCTGGTCAACTCAGACATGCGCAAGATCTGCGTGTTGACCCAGTACAAGTCGCACTCCCTCGACCAGCACATCTCGGTGACGTGGCGCATGTCCACGTTGCTGGGTGCGTACGTCACGTCGGTACCGGCGCAGCAGCGCACCGGCAAGCAGTGGTTCATGGGCAGCGCCGATGCCATCTACCAGTCGATGAACCTGATCAACGATGAGGATCCCGACTACGTGGTGGTCTTCGGGGCCGACAACATCTACCGCATGGATGTGTCGAAGATGCTCGACCAGCACATCGATTCCGGCCTCGGCTGCACGGTGGCCGGCATTCGGGTGCCTCGCGCCGAGGCGACCGCCTTCGGCGTGATCGACTCCGATGCCGACAACAAGATCAAGACGTTCCTGGAGAAGCCGGCCGATCCGCCCGGCCTGCCCGACAGCCCCGACGAGTCGTTCGCTTCGATGGGCAACTACATCTTCACCCGCAAGGCCTTCGTCGAAGCGCTGAACGACGACGCCTCCCGTGACACCAAGCACGACATGGGCGGCAACATCGTTCCCGACTTCGTCGGCGCCGGCGACGCGGGCGTCTACGACTTCACCAAGAACAACGTGCCGGGCTCCACCGAACTCGACCGCAACTACTGGCGCGACGTCGGAACCATTCAGGCCTACCACAACGCCCACATGGACCTGGTGTCGGTCGAGCCGGACTTCAACCTGTACAACCGCAAGTGGCCGATCTTCACCGATCAGGTGCAGGCACCGGGCGCCAAGTTCACGCTGCGCGGCAACTCGGAGGACTCCATCGTGGGCGCCGGTTGCATCGTGTCGGGCGGCGACGTCGACCGGTCGGTGCTGTCGCCGAACGTGCGCGTGCACAAGTGGGCGAAGGTCGAGGAGTCGATCATCTTCCCGGGCTGCCAGATCGGACGAAATGCAGTGGTCCGGCGGGCGATCCTCGACAAGAATGTGGTGATCCCGGACGGTGTCGAGGTCGGTGTCGATCCCGAGCACGACCTGGCCCGCGGCTTCTACCACGAGGACGGCATCACGGTGGTGCCGAAGAACTTCCCGGTTCCCAGCCCCTGAGCTGAGCCTGTTGTCGGTCGAGCTTGTCGAAACCCGAGAGGGTCTCGACAAGCTCGATCCATGTTCGGCCGGGGCCGGTCCTGATTCGGCTGGTTGAGCTTGTCGAAACCCGGGTCTCGACACGCTCGACCGGGGCCGCGTCCTGATTCGGCTGGTTGAGCTTGTCGAAACCGGGTCTCGGCAAGCTCGACCGACCGAGTCGACAAGCTCGACCGACCGCGGTCTCGACAAGCTCGACCGACCGCGGTCTCGACAAGCTCGACCGACCGCGGTCTCGACAAGCTAGACCGTCGGTATCACTCCGAGCGGCCGGGGTTACGCCTTCACGGCGACCAGGACGCCGTCGCCGACGGGCAGCAGGGTGGAGGTGAATTCCTCCATGTCTTGAACAGCCTGCAGAGCTTCGCGAATGATCAGCGTCTCGTCGTCCTCATTGGCCTCGTCGGCTACCAGGCCCTTCCAGAGTGCGTGGTGCAGCACCAGCAATCCACCGCTGCGCAGTAGACGCTGCGACTGGGCCACGTACTCGACGAACTCGAGCGGGTCGCCGTCGACCACCACCATGTCGTAGGCGCCGTCGCTCAGCTTGGGCATCACGTTCAGCGCAGACCCTGCGATCAGCCGCACCCGGCGGGCGGGCACACCCTCGGCGACGAAGATCTGCCTCGCCGCGACCTGGTGTTCGGTCTCGAGGTCGATGCTGGTCAGAATGCCGTCGCGGGCCATGCCTCGGATCAGCGCAAGTCCCGAGACGCCGGCCCCGGTGCCGACTTCGACGACCGCTTTGGCCTGCAACAGCGACGCCAGAAAAGTGAGCGCCGAGGTGACGCCCTGGCTGGCCGAACCGAGGGCCAGCTGGCGGCTCGCGGCGCGAGCCAGAAGCATCGTGTCGTCGTCGGCGACGAACGACTCGGAGTATGCCCACGAAGGGGACGGGGTGGTGTTCGCCTTGGCGGCCGAGCGCGATGCAGGAGTCACGAGCCAACCCTACCGAAGTGGGCCCGATACACTGCGCGCATGTCCCAGCCAGTGTTCGGCCGCCTGCTCACCGCGATGGTCACACCGTTCGCAGCCGACGGTGCGATCGATTTCGGACAGGTACGAAAGCTGGCCGCACACCTGGTCGACGACCAGCGCAACGACGCATTGGTGATCAACGGCACCACCGGCGAATCACCCACCACCACCGCCGCCGAGAAGGCCGACATGATCGCCGCGGTGGTGGCCGAGGTGGGTGACCGGGCCAAGGTGCTGGCCGGCGTCGGCACCAACGACACCCGGCACACGATCGAGCTGGCCCACCAGGCCGAGCAGGCCGGCGCCGACGGACTGCTGGTCGTCACGCCCTACTACTCGCGTCCGCCACAGGACGCCCTGGCTGCTCACTTCACCGCCGTCGCGGATTCCACCGCGCTGCCCGTGATGCTGTACGACATTCCGCATCGCTCAGGAGTGCCGATCGAGGCCGCCACGCTGATCGAGCTCGCCGAACATCCGCGCATCGTCGCCGTCAAGGACGCCAAGGGCCTGGTGGTGTCGTCCTCAACCGTGATCGCCGCCACCGAACTCGATTACTACTCCGGCGACGACGGGCTCACCCTGCCGCTGCTGGCGGTGGGCGGCGTCGGCGTGGTTGGCACCTCGACCCACTTCACCGGTGCACGAACGAAGGCGATGATCGGGAAGTTCCTGGCCGGTGACCTGGCTGGGGCGATCGCCGACAACACCGCGCTGCTACCCGTCTTCAACGGAGTGTTCGCCACCCAGGGATGCATGTTGGTGAAGGCCGGGCTGGCTGCCCGCGGCTTCTCGGCAGCCGTGCTTCGGCTGCCCATGCTGCCGGCTTCACCCGCTCAGGCGTCGGCCTTCGTCGCCCTGCTCGACGCAGCGGGCCTGTAGCCGTTCGCGGCGTGGGCCTAGGGCCTTCGTTGTCGCATTAATCTATGAGCCATGGATTTCAACGCGGGCGAGGTCGTTCTGCTGCTCGTGCTGGCCATCGTGCTGTTCGGTCCGGAGAAGCTGCCCGACCTGGCCCGTAAGGCCGCTCGCCTGTTGCATCACTTCCGGCGTATCGCCAACGACGCGCAGGGCCGCCTGCGGCAGGAGCTGGGCCCCGAGTTCGCCGACCTTCAACTGTCTGACCTGAACCCGAAGGCGTTCGTCGCCAAGCATCTGGGTGCCGACGCCGCAGGCGACCTCGACGACCTGGCCGGCGAGCTGCGCGGTGCTCGCTCCAGCCTGGACGACGCCCTGCACGCCGACGGAAAGCAGTCCGACTCCGAAGCGGAAGGCGATAAGGTCGAGGTAGCCGCCGCCGCGGTGCCCCGGGTCACCCCGTTCGACCCCGACGCCACCTAGCGTCCATGCCGTCAGCCTCGGGTCGCCAGAGGCATCGACGCGCTACCGTTCGAAGGTGACCGCCTCCTCGTCGATCTTCGCCTCCCGCATCAAGGGCCTCCCGATGCTGGATGCGACCGGCGATCAGGTCGGCAAAGTGCGCGACGTGGTGCTGCAGAACCGTCCGGGCAAACGGGCGCCGCGGGTCAAGGGGCTCGTGGTCGAGCTGTTCGCCCTGCGTCGCATCTTCTTTCCGATGGAGCGCGTGCATTCGATCGACCCACAGCAGGTGATCATCTCGGGCGTCGTGAACACCCGCCGGTTCGAGCCGCGCGAGGGCGAGAATCTGGTGATCGCCGACCTGTTCGACCGCACCGTGTTCCGCCGCGATGTCGCCGAGCCGTTCATCATCTACGACCTGGCCATTCGGCAGGTGCGTGCGCGTGAGTGGGAGTTGTCCGAGGTGGCGCTTCGGGATCAGTCCAGGCGGCGTCCGTTCGCCAAGCCGCACGTGATCATCGTGCCCTGGAACGACGTGCCCGACTTCGCCTTGATCCCCGGACGCGGGGCCGACCAGGTGCTGGCCCAACTGCAGGAGATGAAGCCTGCCGACGTGGCCCGCGAGTTGCACGACATGGATCCCCAGCGCCGCGCCGAGGTGGTCCGGGCGATGGACGACGAGCTGCTCGCCGAGGCTCTGGAAGAGCTGCCCGAGGACGAGCAGGTCGCGCTGATCCAGTCGCTCGACACCGAACGGGCGGCCGACGTGCTGGAGGAGATGGATCCCGACGACGCCGCCGACCTGATCGCCGAGCTGGCCCCCGACGTGGCCGAGGACATTCTGGAGCGGATGGAGCCCGACGAGGCCGAAGACGTCCGCTCGCTGCTGACCTACGACGCCTCGACGGCCGGCGGTCTGATGACGCCCGAGCCCGTGATTCTCGCACCGGACGCCACCGTTGCCGACGCCCTGGCGATGATGCGTGACGAAGAGTTGACCCCCGCCCTGGCCTGCCTCGCCTTCGTCTGCCGTACGCCCCTCGACACCCCGACCGGACGGTTCCTGGGGGCGGTGCACATCCAAAGACTGTTGCGGGAACCGCCGTCCACCCTGGCCGCGTCGCTGGTCGACAAGGGCATCACGCCTTTGACGCCGTCGTCCAACATCGCCCTGGTCTCGCGCTACTTCGCCACCTACGACCTGGTCTGCGCACCGGTGGTCGACGCCGAGGGACGGCTGCTCGGTGCGGTCACCGTGGACGACGTGCTCGACCACATTCTGCCCAACGACTGGCGTGGCGTTCAGCTCGACCAGCTGCAGGAAGGGTTGAACGGTGTCCGCCAGTGACCGGCTGAACACGCCGGGTCGGGCTCGGCGGTGGCTGCCACGCATGCGGATGGACTCCGAGGTGTTCGGCAGCTTCGCCGAGGGCTTCGCCCGATTCATGGGCACGGCACGGTTCCTGATCTGGATGACGGTGCTGATCGTTGCCTGGCTCGGCTGGAACATACTTGCCCCCGAGAACTGGCGGATCGACCCGTTCCCGTTCATCTTTCTCACCCTCCTGCTGTCGCTGCAGGCGTCGTACGCGGCTCCGTTGATCCTGTTGGCGCAGAATCGGCAGGAGTCTCGCGAGCGGGTCAGCCTCGAGCACGACCGCGAGGTGGCGGCCCAGGCCCGCGCCGACACCGACTTTCTGGCCCGCGAGATCGCCGCCATGCGGATGCGCATCGGCGATCTGGCCACGCGCGACTTCATCCGTTCCGAACTGCGCGACCTGGTAGAGGACTTGAACCGCGACGAAGAGCGCTGAGTCGTCCTGCCGCCTCACTGACGATGGCCACGGACGGCCCGACGCACGTCCGGGAGTAGGGTGGAACGCATGCCCGAAAACGAACTGCTCGATGCCGTCCGCGAGGCGCTGGAGGGGGTCATCGACCCCGAGATCAAGCGTCCGATCACCGATCTCGGCATGGTCGAATCGCTGAGCATCGACGCCGACGACGTGGTCTCGCTGACCGTGCTGCTGACCATTCCGGGCTGCCCGATGAAGAGCACCATCGAGCACGACGTGACCGCCGCGGTCACCGGCGTGCCGGGCGTCGGGGGCATCAACTTGACCCTGGGCGCGATGGACGACGAGCAGCGGGCTGCGCTGAAGAAGCAGCTCCGCGGCGGCGTCGCGGAGCGCACCATCCCGTTCGCCGATCCGAACAACCTCACCCAGGTGATCCTGATCGCCTCCGGCAAGGGCGGTGTCGGCAAGTCGTCCGTCACGGTCAACCTGGCCCTGGCACTGGCCGAACAGGGCCGCTCGGTCGGCGTGCTCGACGCCGACATCTACGGCCACTCGATCCCGCAGATGCTCGGGGTGGTGGACGAGACTCCGACCTCGCTGGACGGCATGATCCTGCCGGTGCCCACGTTGGGGCTGAAAGTGATCTCGATGGGCATGTTGAAGTCGAGCCGCGACCAGGTGATCGCGTGGCGCGGACCGATCCTCGACCGGGCCCTGCATCAACTGCTCTCGGACGTCTTTTGGGGCGACCTCGATTTTCTGCTGCTCGACCTGCCCCCGGGCACCGGTGACGTGGCTCTGTCGCTTGGGCAGAAGCTGCCCAATGCCGAGGTGCTGGTGGTGACCACGCCGCAGCAGGCGGCGGCCGAGGTGGCCGAACGGGCCGGCACGATGGCGTCCATGATGGACCAGCGGGTGATCGGCGTGGTCGAGAACATGAGCTATCTCGACGCCCAGTGCCCGCATTGCGGTGGCACCCACCGGGTGGACGTGTTCGGCACCGGTGGGGGCGCCGAGGTGGCGAGCAAGCTGACCACGCGGCTGGGTTATCAGATTCCGTTGCTCGCCGAGGTTCCACTCGACCCTGCGGTGCGCATCGGCGGCGACGACGGGTTGCCCGTCGTGGTGGCGGAACCCCACGGCGCCGGCGCGATCGCGCTGACCGAGTTGGCTCGAAACCTGGGCCAGCGGCGGCGCTCGATGGCAGGCCGCAAGCTGAATCTCACTCCAGTCGCCTGAGCCCCCGACTGGTCGCTGAGTAGCCGCGCCAGGACGTGCAGCGACCGGCGCCGCGTGGCTGGCACGCGACGCCGGTCGGCGTCAATTGTTCACTCGTTTCCGGACGGTGCATCCTCCGGAACTTCGAGCTCGCCGTGCTCTGCCTCCGGCCGGATGATCAGCACGTCACAGCGAGCCTCCTTGGTCACCTCTTCGGCGGTTGAGCCGAGCAGTCGATCGGCCAGACTCCGATCGTGCAGCGCACCCAGCACGATCAGATCGGCCTTCTGCTCCTCCGCTGTGGCAACCAGGGCCTCGGCCGGGTCTCCGTCGAGCATCAGGGCGGCGGTGACGGTGGCCCCCTCTGCGGCGGCCACCTTCATGGCTTCACTGAGCGCCAGGCTGGCCGCCCCTCGTCCGAGCACCTGCCCGACCCGGGTGTCGCCACCCAGGGTGGCCACGTTCTTCGCCTCGTCGCGGCGCGACAGCGCCGAGTACGCGCAGACGATCACCAGGTTGGCGTCGTCGTGTTTGGCCAGCCAGGCGGCCCTGCCGACGGTCGGCCCCGACAGCGAGGAGCCGTCGGTGCCCACCACGATCGTGCGATAGTCCTTCATCGTCATGGTTTCGCTCCTTCTCAGTGGCCGGCCATGGGCATGGCACTCACGTCGTCGACGTCCCGAATGGCGCGGGACTCCTTGAGCCATAGCATCAGCACAGCGGCGATGGCCAGGAAGGCAGCGCTGAACAGCAGTGCGTTGCCGGGGTTGTCGCCCAAGAGGTTGCTGTAGATGGGCCCGAAGGTGACCGACTGGATCAGCATCGGGATGACGATCATCATGTTGATGATGCCCATGTAGACACCCAGGCGAGTGGACGGGATCATCCGGACCGCCATGATGTACGGCACGCCCATGATGGAGGCCCAGGCGATGCCGAAACCGGTCATCGGCAGGAAGATCAGGTACTGGTTGCTGATGAACGGCACCGTGGCCAGGCCGACCGCAGCCAGCAGCAGGCAGGCGCAGTGCACCGTGCGAGCCCCACGCTTCTTGGCGAACGCAACCAGCGCAAAAGCGATGCAGAAGGTCACGATGTTGTACCAGCCGTTCACGAGTCCCGTCCAGGCAACCGCTTCTTCCTTGCCCTCAGAGGTCTGCGGGAACATGTTCTGGGCGATGGTCAAGGCGATGAACTGCCAATAGATGACCAGGCCGTACCACTGGAAGAAGTACACCAACGCCAGCTTGCGCAGCTCGACGGGCATGTCGCGGATGGCCTCGCCGATCTCGGCGATGGCCGAGCCGAAGCCGCCCTTCCTGGACCGCATCGCGGCCAGTTCCTCGGGGCTGGGCGGAATCTCAGGCGTACGCAACACCGAGATCAGCACCGAGCCGATCGAGCAGACCGCGCCGAGCATGAACGATCCCACCACCCAGTAGGGGATGCCCGCCGCCGTGCTGCCGTCGATGAACTTCTGGAAGACGAACAGCGACAGGTTGGCCAGGGTGATGCCCAGTCCGGTGAAGAACGACTGCGCGAGGAAGCCCTTGCCCAACTGTGAGGGTGGCAGCTTGTCGGCGATGAAGGCCCGATACGGCTCCATGGCGGTGTTGTTGCTGGCGTCCAGCAGCCAGAGCAGCAGCACGGCCATCCAGACGGCGGTGACGAAGGGGAACAGGAACAGGCAGATGCTGCAGCCGATCGCCCCGATCAGGAAGAAGGGCTTGCGGCGGCCCCAGCGCGGGCTCCAGGTGCGGTCGGACAGGGCACCGATCAGCGGCTGGATCAGCAGGCCGGTGATCGGTCCGGCGAGGTTGAGGATCGGCAGATCGTGCGGGTTGGCGCCGAGAAACTCGTACACCGGGTTCACCGCGGTCTGCTGCATGCCGAAGCTGTACTGGATGCCGAAGAACCCGAAGTTCATCACCAGGATCGCCGGCATCGTCATCAGCGGCTTGGTTCGGACGATGCTGGTGTGCTGAAGGTCAGCTCCTGCGCTCATCGCGCTCCTCCTTCGGTTCTGGCCAGGTAGTCGGCCAGCCGTGCCATTTCCTTTTCCCAGCCCTCGCCGTGCCAGCTGGCCACGTCGGCCTCGTAAGGGCCCTGAATGATCCGGACGAGGGTGCCCTCGCGGCCCATCCGGGTGAACTCCACCCGTAGCTCGAGCGGTACGTCGGGGTTGATGCCGGGGTCTCCGGTGATCTTCTCCCTGGACACGAAGACGTCCGGGCGGAAGAACTCGGTGTAGACGCCGTCGGTGCCCACCCGGGTCGTCGGGTCGTTGTCGCGGACCTTCACATGAAAATGCCGGCCGCCAAGCTCCTGGGTGCCGGTCACGGTCTCGAGTTCCACGTGCCAGCCAGGGGATCCACGCCACTGGGCCAACTCGCGGGGTTGCGTCCAGGCGTCGAACACCCGCTCTCGGTGGGAGTCGAACTCCCGCTCGACGGTCACGATTACGTTTGCTGTCACGTCCACCTCACTGTGGTTGGTGTTGCACAACCGGACGGTCCGGTCGCGCAAAGAGAGTCATGGATGAAATCTTGCGCGCTCAGTGTGGCACCTGACAAGGCATTGCGATGCAAGATTTACATTGATTTGGGCAGAGGGTGGTATTCGAGGGCGTGGGCTTGCACAATGTGCGTCGAGACCCAAGTCCGGGATCGTGGCGGCGTCACCCCCGCCGGCGCTGGCCCGGCATTCCTAGACATGACTGACGTTAGGGTGGCCACCGTGATCGACGACCCAGGCATCGATGAGGGTGCCCGTCGTCGGTCCCGCCGGGGGGCGAACCTGGCTGACGTGGCCCTGCGTGCGGGGGTGTCGGTGGCGACTGCCTCCCGATCGTTGCGTGGGGTAGCCAAGGTCGCGCCGGGCACCCGGGAGCGGGTGCTGGACGCGGCTCAGGAACTCTCCTACGGCGTCTCGCCACGTGCGTTCGACGGTCAGCCCGGCGCTCGGGGGCCGCGGACGGTCGCGGTGATCGTGCCCTTCATCACCCGCTGGTACTTCGCCACCGCGACCGCCGCCGCTGTCGATCACTTGCGGGCGAACGGCGTGGACGTGCTGCTGTATCACCTGGGCACTGCCGATGTGCGTGACCACTTCTTCGACAAGATGCCGCTGGCCGGACGAGTGGACGGCATCGTTTCGCTGTCCATGCCGTTGCGCGAGCGCCACACCCTGTTGCTGCGGGCGCTCGGCCTGCCGCTGGTCAGCATCGGTTCGCAGATCGAAGGCTGGCCCTCGGTCGGCATCGACGACGTGACCACCGCTCGCCTGGCCGTGAATCACCTGCTGAACCAGGGTCATCGGCGGATCGGGTTGATCACCGGCCGTCCGGACGACGCTCGCTTCGACTTCGCGTCCTCGGTGGGGCGCCGGCTCGGCTACGAGGAGGCGCTCGATCAGGCTGGTCTCGGGTTCGACCCGCGTCTGGTCGTCGAGGGGCCGCACGGCATCGAGGGTGGTGCCGTGGCGATGACCGAACTGCTCTCCAGGCCGGCGCTGCCGACCGCCGTGATCGGCGAGTTCGACGAGCTGGCCATCGGCGCGCTCTGGGCTTTGCGCAAAGCGGGACTGTCGGTGCCGGGCGATGTGTCCGTGGTGGGCATCGACGACATCGAGATGGCGACCTTCGTCGATCTGACCACGGTCGCTCAGGACGTCGTGGCGCAAGGCCGCGAGGCTGCCCGGTTGCTGCTGCGATTGCTCGAGGGTGACGAAGCGCCGAACGAACCTCAGCACCTGATCCACCCCACCCGGCTGGTGCTGCGAGGGAGCACGGCGCCTCCCCGCGTGTCAGTTTCGGCTGAGGCCGAGGTGATCCGCTAGGGCCGTTTTCGGGCCATGGAAGGCGATCCGCGGTGTTCCGCTCACGGACGGGAATGACTCGCGGCGTCGTAGCGCTGACAATGGTGAGTGGCAAGGCGCCCGGATCGACCGGCGCCGACCCGTCCGGCACCTGCCGACCGAAGGAAGGAACCCGATGTCTCAGCCCAACCCCCGGCTCAGTTCGCTGTTCGAACTCGAGTACCCGCAGTCGGTGGGCGTCTACGACGGCTACCCGCAGGCGCAAGCCGCCGTGGACTTTCTCGCCGACTCCAAGTTCGCCGTCCAGAACCTGGCGATCGTGGGCACCGACCTGAAGTCAGTCGAGCGGGTCACCGGGCGCCGCAACTGGGGCACGGTGCTGCTCACCGGCGTGCAGAGCGGCCTCTCCACCGGCCTGATGGTGGCGTTGATCCTGTGGTTCCTGCAGCCGCAGATGAACCCGTTGATGCTGCTGCCCGGCGCCCTGCTGATCGGCATCCTGATCGGCGTCACGTTCGCCGCCATCGCGTATGCCGCCTCGCGCGGAAAGCGCGACTTCAACTCGATCAGCCAGACGGTGGCAGGCAAGTACGAGCTGCTGTGCGAGCACAAGGTCGCCGGACAGGCCCGCGAACTGCTGTCCGGCATGCCAGGAGCGCGCGCCGCGGCGTTCGACCCCCGCAACCAGGCCGCCCCCTGGCAGGCCCAGCAGCCGTACCCGCCGGCTCCGCAGACCGCGTACCCGGCCCCGCCGCAGCAGCCCTACGGTCAGCAGCAGCACGGCCAGCCCGCGGCGCAGCAGCCGCCGTACGGGGCCCCGGGGCAGCAGAGCTACGGGCAGGCGCCAGTGCAGCAGGCCCCGGCCCAACCGGCTCAGCAGCCCTATGGCAGCTACGGCAGCAACGAGGGGATCGGCCGGGCCCCGTCCGGCGATCAGGCCTCCGACTCCGAGCAGAGCGGACGCACCCCGCGCGGCGACAACTGATCCGCACCGCTCGACCAAGCAAAAGGGCCGCCCCGAGGGGCGGCCCTTTCGTTTGTCTGCAGGTGGTCAGCGGGGACCCTGCTCATCGAGCACGACGGTCTTGGCGATCTTGTCGGCGAAGGTCTGCTTCTTCTGGTCCCACAGCGGGAACAGGAAGCCGATGGCGCAGACCAGCGAGTCGAGGAAGTGGGCCAATGCCCGCAGGATCGCCGTGTTCTGCGGCGGGGTCTGGCCGGTGTCCTCCATCACCACGCGGACCTTGCCGATCTTGTGGCCGAAGGAGTAGCCGGTCGTTGCGACGCGATAGCCGGTGTTGTAGGCCCACCAGCCCAGAGTCAGGATCGTGGAGACCAGGTTGGTGGCGTAGCCACCGTTCGGCATCACGACGCTGAGCAGGATGGCGATCACGATCGCGGGAGCCACGAAGTCGATCAGTCCACCGATCGCGCGTCGCGGCCACGCGGCCAGCTGCGGACCGGACGGCGCGTAGGGATTCGGCTGGTAGCCGCCCGGAGCCCCGTATTGCGCCGGCACGCCGTAGCCACCCTGCGGGGCGCCATAGGGCGTCTGCTGTTGGCCGTAGCCGGCGGCGTTCGGGTCGTAGCCGCCCTGCGGAGCCGAACCGTACGGCGCCTGGGCGCCCGGCTGCTGGCCGTAACCGGGCTGCTGACCGTAGCCGCCGGGAGCCTGGCCGTAGGGGTCCTGGGTGGGAGCGCCGTAGGACGGCGTCTGGCCGAAACTCTGGTCGGGCGTGCTCGGGGCGCCGTAGCTGGGCGGGTTGTAGCCGCCTCCGGCGGGGGGTTCGTTACCGCTGGGGGCGCTGCCGTAGTTGGGTGGGTTGTAGCCGCCTCCGGCCGGCGGTTCGTTGCCGCTCGGGGCGCCGCCGTAGTTGGGCGGCTGGTAACCGGTCTGGGGTGCTTCGGCGCCGCTCGGGGTGCTGGGTGCTGCGGTCTGGCCGCCGTTCCAGCTCGGCGGTTGGTAGCCCGGAGCCTGACCCTGGTTGGGGTCGGAGCCGGGAGCCGAGTAGCTCGGCGGGGCGTACTCGCCGGCCTTGTTGTCGTCGCCGGAGCCCTCCGGCTTGGGATCGTTGTTCCACGTCTGGTTGCTCACGTGTCGCTCCTGGGATTCGAGATCAGGTGCTTGGAATCCTACGGTGGTGGGGGCCAGATGCAGCCCCCGCAAGCGATGTTGCCGGGGATAACGAGTCGTGTTGCCGGCGATAATGGGGCAGTGAGCCCCGAGTCGGCCGCCTCGAGCGGTTTTCGAGCGTCCCGCGCCCTGCGGGGCCTCGCGAGCTTCGGTGCGGTGGGGCTGGGTCTGAGCGGGTTGGCGCTGGCCACCGGCGTCGGCATTCCATGCCCATGGCGCTGGCTCACCGGCACTCTCTGCCCCTTCTGCGGCGGCACTCACGTCGGAATGGCGCTGCTGCGAGGCGACCTCGGCGCTGCCTGGGCTGCCAACCCTTTCGTGGTCGTCGGCCTGGGGGTGCTGGCGGTACTCGGTGCGCTGTGGACGGTCGAGGCGGTCGGCGGTCCCGCCGTTCGCCCGCCGCGGGCTTTGAGGTGGTCAGCCGGACGCTGGTGGCTCGTCGTCGGCCTGCTCGCCCTCGGGTTCGCGCTGTGGCGCAACCTCACTGCGTGATTCGAGCCGCATCCAGTTCTGTCGGCCGGTCGAGCTTGTCGGATGGTCGAGTTCCGTCGGTTGGTCGAGCTTGTCGAGACCACCTGATCGAGTTCCGTCGGCTGGTCGAGCTTGTCGAGACCACCTGATCGAGCGGTTTCGACAAGCTCAACCAGCGGTCAGTAGGTCGAGTGGTTTCGACAAGCTCAACCAGCGGTCAGTCGGTCGAGTGGTTTCGACGAGCTCAACCAGCGGGTGTGACGGTCGAGTGGTTTCGACAAGCTCAACCAGCGGTGTGCCGATCGAAGTCCTCGGCCGGTCGAGCTTGTCGAGACCACCTGATCGAGTGGTTTCGACAAGCTCAACCAGCGGTCAGTCGGTCGAGCGGTTTCGACAAGCTCAACCAGCGGTCAGTCGGTGGAGCCGGTCTGGACAGCTCAACCAGCGGGTCAGCTGTCCGTCATCTCGCCGGCCAGGAACTCCGAATAGGCGGGCAGGTCGAGCTGGCCCGAACCGGACACCCCGATCAGGATCACCGGCGACGTTCCGTCGAGCGCTGCCTGCCGCGCCTCCCGCAGCGCACCGGCGATCGCGTGGTTCGATTCCGAGGCGGGCACGATTCCTTCGGTGCGTGCGAACAGCACCCCCGCCGCGAACGCCTCTCGCTGCTTGATGCTGATCGCGTCCATCAGGCCGAGGTGCTTGACGAAGCTGATCAACGGAGCCATCCCGTGGTAGCGCAGACCGCCGGCGTGCACCGGGTCGGGCACGAAGTCGGGGCCGAGGGTGTACATCTTCAGCAGCGGAGTCATGTTGGCGGTGTCGCCGAAGTCGTAGCGGTACTCGCCCTCGGTCAGCGATGGCGCCGCCTTGGGTTCGCACGCCACCAGTCGCGTGGTGGTGCGACCGTCCAGGTTCTCACGCAGGAACGGCAGCGCCAGCCCGCCCAGGTTCGAGCCGCCACCGGCGCAGCCGTAGATCACGTCCGCCTGCGCCTCGTCGAACTCGGTCAGCTGTTGCAGTGCTTCGAGCCCGATCACGGTCTGGTGCAGCAGCACGTGGTTCAGTACCGAGCCCAGCGAGTAGGACGCGTTCGGGTCGCCCGCCGCAACCTCGATCGCCTCCGAGATCGCCATGCCCAGCGAGCCCGTGGTGTTCGGGAACCGCTCCTCGAAAGAGCGCCCGGCTTGGGTGAGGTTCGACGGTGACGAGTGCACGGTGGCCCCGAACGTCTCCATCAGCACGTGCCGATAGGGCTTGCCCTCGTAGGAGGAGCGCACCTGCCAGATCTCGCACTCGAGGTCGAACACATCACACGCGAAAGCGAGCGCCGAGCCCCACTGTCCGGCGCCCGTCTCGGTGGTCAGCTTGGTGCGTCCGGCCTGGGCGTTGAAGTAGGCCTGAGCAACCGCGGAGTTGGTCTTGTGCGAGCCGACCGGGGAGGCCCCTTCGTACTTGTAGTAGATGCGAGCCGTGGTGCCGAGCGCCTGCTCGAGTCGCCACGCCCGGATCATCGGGGAGGGCCGCCACAGCCGGTAGATGTCGCGAATCGGCTGCGGAATCTCGATCCACCGCTCGGTGCTGGCCTCCTGGGCGATCAGCCCCATCGGAAACAGCGGCTCGAGATCGGCAGGAGTGAGGGGCTGTTTCGTGCCGGGGTGCAGCGGGGGCGGCGGCGCCTCCGGCAGGTCGGCCACGATGTTGTACCAGTGGGTAGGGATCTTCGACTCGTCGAGGACCACCTTCGTCTTCGTAGGTGCGCTCACCAGCGCGAGAGTAGCGTCAGTGCACCCGATCGCGACATGGCTCAGCACAGGCGCCCGGTTCTAGGCTGGCGACGTGAGCGATCTGACGATCATCGACCTGGACGTGGCCACGGACGACCCGGCGCTGGTGGCACGCACCTTCGAGCTGGTCCTACGGCCGTCGTTCACCTCCGACGAGTTGTCGGGAGTCGAGGCCGTCCGTCCTGGGCCGCTGCGCGTGATGACCGTGGCTGTGGATGCCGACGGGGCACCGGTGGCGGCCGCCGTCACCGAGCTCGAGCCCGACGGTGTGAGTCTGCTGGGCTATCTCGCCGTCTCTCCGGCCGCTCGCGGGCTGGGTGCCGGGGGCCGCCTGATGGCCCACCTGCGCGACTCGTGGCGGGCCGGACGTTACCCGCTGGTCGTGGCTGAGGTGCACGACCCGCGCGGCCATCCGGAGGGCGACGACGAGCATCCCGAGGCACGCCTGCGGTTCTACAGACGTGCCGGGGCCGAGGTGCTCGACGTGCCGTGGGTGCAGCCGGCTCTTGCCGGAGGTGCTCGCGTTCCGCACATGTTGTTGCTCGTGCTGCACCGCGAATCGTCCGGTGGGGGTGGCCCATCGGTCGAAGGGGTGGCCACGGTGCCTTCCGCGCCGCTGCATGCCTGGGCGTTGGACTACTTCGTCGGGTCGGAGGGCGATGAGCCGCGCGATCCCCAGGGCGTCGCCCTGCTGACCCGATTGGGCGCCTCGGATCGCATCCGGGTGTTGCCATTGGACGCCTGGCCGCAGGTCGTGCCGCTGACGGTCGGCTGACCCGCGAGCCGCCTGCCGAAGGGATGAAGAGGCTGCGACGGCGTCCGCGCGTTCGCCCGCGCCGATCGGTTCAGTCGGCTCGCCGGTGCAACTGCCAGGCGCGGCGTCCGAGCCAGAACAGCAGCACGGCCACGGCCGCCACAACGGTCGTCTCCGCGATCCACCAGGTGCGATCACCGGTCAGGCCCCAGCCTTCGTTGACCCAGACGAACACGTCGATGATGCCGACCACCGCGAGCACCGCCAATAGAATCTCCAGCGGCCGCTGACGCCGGTGCTGATTCTCCTCCTCGGCACCCGCCCGGGCGTGCATGATCCGTTCGGTCAGGATTCGCTGCGTGCTCTGGGACGCGTCCACCGTCGCGTCGAGCGAGCGTCTGAGGTCGGCCACCCCGTTGAGGCCCATCAGGTGTTGCAGTACCTCGCGGCCCTGCTGGTCTTTTGACAGGGTGTGCTCGTTCGCTCGGTCGACCAGCAGTTGCACATGCCGGATCGCGTCACTGAGCCTGGCCGCCCTGGCTTCGAGTCTGACGAGGTCGCTCTCGCCCTTGTCCAGCTCGGCTCCGACCTCGTCGACGACTTGTCGCAGCCATTGCTGACGCCGCCAGTACACCCCGATCAGGCTCGCGGCGTACTCCGCGTGCGCCTGGGTTTCGAGGGTGCGCCAGTGCGGGGCCGAGGGCACGAAGAGCGCGGTGAGGTCACCGGCACACCACACCACCTCGCGCTGAATACGACCGCCGAGCGTGCGCCGGTGCCGTAGCACGGCGTCCGCCCGGGGGTAGACGACCCACTCCAGCACGCTCTGCGCGAGCGATCGTTGCGCGGTGAGCGCGGTCTGCACGCCCAGCACGCCTTCGAGATCGGCCTCGTCCACCAGGTCACGGCGGACGCCACCGGGCGACACCGCCGCGGCGCGGGACACCGTCACTAGCACCTGGCAGTACCGCGCCAGAAAACCCTCCGCCACGTCGAGGTCCCGGGCCAGCTCGGCGGCGGGACTCCGCTCGTGCTCGTGGGCGGCCCGAGCCAGGTCGGCCACGATCCGGCCGGCCAGGGCGAGCAACGAGGTGAACTCCGCCCCGTCGACGCACCCCGGCGTACGCGCCCGCAGCCAGACCCGCTCGGCGCCGGCGAACTGACCGCCTCGGCGAATCGCCTGCTCCAGCTCGTGCGGTGACCAGGCCAGCGGCGCGCTGCCCGGTCGGGACGCGACCACCAGGGTGTCGGTGCCCATGCGTACCCGCACGTAGTGGTTTCCCATGCCGCTGAGGCGCACATCGAGGTCGAGGCCGGTGTAGGTCACGCCGTCGGCCGAGGTGAGCGCAAGCTCGTGGTCGGGAAAGACGGCGCGGAACGCCCGATAGTCACGCTCCTGCACCGACGTCGAGGCCAGCCAGCCGTCCGAGTGCGGCGTGTCGTCGATGACGACGCGGGCGCCCGCCAGGGCTTTCACCGGTGAGGCTGCCCCCTCGCCTGCCTGCTTCAGCGCCGACATCAGCTCGGGGAGCACGTCGATGCCGGTCGCGGCCACCGGCAGCCCGAACGGGTACAGGTAGGTCACGTTCGCCGCCGCCAGCTCGAGGGTCTCCGTGCCGGCCTCCAAGGCCGCCGCCGCCGCCTCGATCGGAATCCGGTGTGCGCGCACTTCCGTTCCGAAAACCGAGCGCACCCCGGCCGCGCCGTGCTCGAAGTCGCGGCAGCGCTGGGCGGCCGCCCGCAGCAGGCCCGCGACGGACGCATCGGCGGCGCGGTCCCGAAGGTTGTCGAGGAACACGCTGCACGCGGGGGCGATCGCCTCGCCCAGCAGGGCGAAGTAGGGCACCGTTCCGTCCAGATCGTCCACCGCGAGGGCGATCATCGCGTCGAGGTGAACGGCGAGCTCGGCGTCCAGGGCCCCGGCGTGCCGATCGGCGGCGATCCGGCGGCGCATGGCGGCGGAGCGCCGGCCCACACCGGCGAGCCGTGCGGTGGCCGTCGCCGCGGTCTCGCGCACCGCCTCGACGGCACACGCCGACATGGCCGCCTCGACCAGTTGCTCACGCTCGAGACAGCCCATCAAGTCCACGCACAGTCGCACCACGTCGCCGCAACGGACGTCGGCCGGCGACGAACCCGGAAAGCCCTCCGGGCCGGCCAGGTCGGTGAGCGCCCGGCGCATCGCGGTCACCTCTGCCTGCACGACCGCGTACTCCCAGAACACGATTGTCTCGGCGTACACGAAGACGGCGAAGGTGGCGCGACACCGTGCGCCCACGTCGGTGTCGGCGGGCGGGAACTGCGCCAGCATCCAGCCGAAGGTGCCGGCCACCACCGCGTTCCAATCGATGGCGGCGCCCGGCGGGGTCAGCGGCAGCCCCAGATCCTCACACAAGCCGTCGGCGTCCTCGTCGTACACCGCCTGGCTGAACCTGGCCCAGAACCTGAGCAGGCCGTCGACGTCCACAGGTCGGCCGCCCGGGCCGTCGACGTGGTCGAGTTCGCGTCCGAGCATCATCCGCAGTGCGCCGGCGTCCCGGCGGCGCAGGTCGCGCCTGACCGGCGCCCACACCTCACTGTCCAGTGGATTCTCGACGGCGATCGCCGCCCCCGCCACGCCCGTGCTGTCTTCTTCGTTGCCCCGCATAGGTACCCCCGTCCCCATGCGAAGGCTAGCCGACCGGTCAGTTCGGCGCGGTGCTCAGAGCCATTTGAAGCGGCGGAACAAGAAGTACAGCGTGATCATGCCGATCACGTTCAGCGCCATCACCACGAAGTAGCCGTTCACGGCATGCAGTTCGGGCATGTTGTCGAAGTTCATGCCGTAGATCGCGCCCAGCGTGGTGGGGATGGCCAGGATCGCCACCGCCGCCGAGATCTTGCGCATGTCGCGGTTGTCGGCCATGCTCGCCCGGGCCAGCGCCGACTGCAGAATGTTGGTCAGCTGATCCTCCATCGCACTGATCGACTCGCGCACCAGCTGGACGCGTTCGGCGAGCTCACGAAAGTACGGCTTCGCGTCATCGTTGATGTAGGGCAGTTCGCGGTTGCACATGGTGTTCAGCGGAGCGCCCAGCGGCCCAACGCAGCGCCGGAACTCGATCAACTCACGCTTGATCTCGTACGGACGCTCCACGTCGGGCTGGGCACCGTCGCCGAAGACCAGTTGCTCGCAGTCCTCGACGTCCTCTTCCATCTGAGCCGCGACCCGCTCGAAGTCGTCGATCGCCACGGCCAGACAGGCGTACAGCACCCGAGAGGGCCCCAGCGGCATGTCGTCGGAGTCCTGTTCGACCTTGGCGCGTACCTCGGGCATGCGGGAGGGTCCGCTGTGCCTCGACGTCATCACGAACCAGTCGCCCAGAAACACCATCAGCTCGCCGGTGGTGACGATCTCGGACGCCACGTCCGCACCGCGGTCCTCATAGGCGACCGTGGCGACCACGAAGAACAGGTGCTCGTCGAAGCGTTCCAGCTTGGAGCGGCGATGGCCGTGCACGGCGTCCTCGATCGCCAGCTCGTGCAGGCCGAGTTGGTGACCGAGGTTCGACATGGTGCGTTGGCTCGGATTGTGCAGGCCGATCCACAGGTAGCCCTCGCCGTGCTTCGCGGCGGAGACCGCGGCACTGAGGCCCCCTGCGGGGCATCGCTCGCCGCCGTGGTAGCGGGCCCAACTCAACTCGGCAGGTGCCTCGACGATTCGAGGGGTCGGCAACGGCTGGCCGTGAGATGTGTCCCAGTTGCTTCGGCTTTGCGTCATGGCCGCCCCTTCTTGACCGAGCCGCACCAATGGTAGGCCGATGTTCAGTTGTGCCCTAGTAGCCCGGCCATCCAGTTTTCGACCTCGTCTGGAGTGCGCGGCAGGCGTGCAGACAGGTTCTCGCAGCCACCGTCGGTGATCAGCACGTCGTCCTCGATGCGCACCCCGATGCCGCGCAGTTCTTCGGGCACCAACAGGTCGGTGGACTTGAAGTACAAGCCCGGTTCGACGGTGATCACCATGCCCGGCGCCAGGATGCCCTCGCGATAGTTCTGCTGCCTCGCCTGCGCACAGTCGTGCACGTCGATACCCAGGTGGTGTGACGTGCCGTGCACCATCCAGCGCCGGTGATGGCCGCCCGTCTCGGGGTCGAGGGACTGCTCGGCGGTCACCGGCAGCACACCCCAATCGGCGAGCCGCTCGGCGATCACCCGCGTGGCGGCGGCATGCACATCGGCGAACCTCGCCCCCGGGCGCGCGGCTGCGATGCCCGCCTCCTGGGCGGCCAGTACGGCCTCGTACACCTTGCGTTGGGCGGGCGTGAACCGTCCGGTGACCGGCAGGGTGCGGGTGATGTCGGCGGTGTAAAGGCTGTCGAGCTCGACGCCGGCGTCGAGCAGCAGCAGGTCGCCGGGGGCGAGGTCACCGTCGTTGGTGATCCAGTGCAGCGTGTTCGCGTGATCGCCGGACGCCGCGATGGTGTCGTAGCCGACCGCGTTGCCGGCGTGCCGGGCGTGCAGCCCGAAGACACCCTCGACCCAGCGCTCGCCGCGCCCGCGCCGGATGGCCTCGGGCAGGGCGCGGACGACTGCCTCGAAGCCGTCCGCGGTGACGTCGCAGGCCACCCGCATCTGCTCGGCCTCGAAGGCGTCCTTGGTCAGCCGCAACTCGCTCAACGCCACCGCCAACAGCTCGTCGGCGGAAGCCTCGGCAGCCAGGCCGAGCGTGGCTCGTTGGCTGCTGACGAGGTCGGTGACCTGCTCGTCGGCGTCGGCGACGACCAGCACTCGGGTGCTGCCGGCATTCTTCGCCAAGGCGTCCGAGAGCCGGCTGACCGGTGCGCAGGCGAGGCCCGTCAGAGCCTCCATCTCCGCCAGCGAATCCCGCTGACCGACCCACATCTCGCCGTAGCGGGCGTCGGCGTAGAACTCCGGGTCGGTGCGTGGGGAACGTGGCCGAAAGTACAGCGTGGCGTCGTGACCGTCGTCCGTCGGCTCCAGGATCAGCACTGCCCCTGGTTCGCGGTCGGTGCCCAGGCCGGTCAGATGCGCGAACGCCGAATGCGGCCGGTAGCGAAAGTCGGTGTCGTTGGAGCGCACCTTCAACTCGCCGGCCGGGATCACCAGCCGATCGCCCGCGAACTGCTCGCTCAGCGCCAGACGCCGTGCTTCGGTGAACCTGGTTGCCGGCAGGGGCTCGGGCAGCACGTCGGAGTACGGCGCCCAGCCCTGCGGGATGAAGTCGCGAAAGGCCTGCGAGAACGGCGTCTGGCGATTCGGCAGCTTCGGCTGGTCGGCCACGTCAGCTGTTCCAGCGCAGCATCGCCCACGATTCCTTCTCGCGGCCGAGCATCGAGAGACTGGCCACCTCGAGCGGGAAGGCCTGCCCGAAGATCAGCGGAAAGTCCATCCAGCACATGGCCAGCACGCGCGAGGCATGGCCGTGGCCGAAGCAGATCGCCTTCTCGACCCCGGAGGCCCGGACGCGGTGCACCACCCGGGTGAGCCGCTCGCGCACCTGGTCGGCGGTCTCGCCGCCCGGCACGCCGTTGAACCACAGACGCCAGCCCGGGTGCTGCTCGCGAATCTGCACCGAAGTCATGCCCTCGTAGTCGCCGTAGTTCCACTCCTGCAGGTCGTCGGTGACCTCGAAGTCGGTGAACCCGGCCAGCTGGGCGGTCTTCTGAGCTCGCAGCCGGGGACTGGTGAGCACCAGGTCGAACTCGCTCGGGTCGAGGCGGGACTTCAGCCCCTTGGCCTGCTCGACGCCCTGGTCGGTCAGGTCGAGATTGGTGAAGGAGGTGTGCTGGCCCGACTTGCTCCACTCGGTCTGGCCATGGCGGACTAGATACAACAGAGTCATGGCCTCATCTAACCAGCGTGGCGCCCGATGGGCATCACAGAAGGTTCACCGTTCTGCAACGGCTAGAGTCGGGGGTCACAACTCCAGGAGGTCGTCATGCAGGCTGCTGCCACCGCTCAAACGAGGCTGCTGGAGCTGCAGTCGGTCGACACGGCAGTCGCCCAGCTGGAGCACCGCAAGCGCTCGCTGCCCGAACTGGCCCAGATCGCCGCCCGTCAACTGGTACGACGGCGCCAGGGTGAAGAGTTGATCGCCGCCAACACCACGGTGAGCGATCTGGAGTTGGAGCAGGAGAAGGCGGAGTCCGATCTGGTGCCCGTGCGGGAGCGCCTGGCACGCGACCAGCGGCGGGTCAACGACGGCTCGGTCACCGATCCGAAGCAACTGAACGCACTGCTGGACGAGATCCAGCACCTCAAGCGCCGCATCAACGACCTCGAGGACGACGAGTTGGAGGTGATGGAGCGGCTCGAGGCCGCCACCGGCCTGCGCGACGAGTTGGCCGCCGCCCGCACCGCCGGAGAGGGCGAGCTGCGAGCACTGCTGGGCACGCGTGACGCGCAGTTTGCCGAGTTGGACGCGCAGCTCAGCCAGCAGCAGGGCGTCCGTCGCGCGATCGCCGGCGAGCTGCCGTCCGATCTGGTCACCCTGTACGAACGGATCGCGGCCAAGAACGGTGGCACGGGGGCGGCCGCGCTGGTGCACCGGCGCTGTTCCGGCTGCCAGCTGCAGGTCAACGCGTCCGACCTGACCCGCTTTCGGGGCGCTGCTCCCGATGAGGTGCTGCGCTGCGAGGAGTGCAACCGCATTCTGGTGCGAACCTCCGAATCCGGGCTGTGATGACCCGCGCACCCAGATTGCCGCAGGACGGTGACGCGTTTCTGGACGGCCCAGACTCCGGGCACGTCCTGCGTTTCGATCATGTCGGCATCACGGTCGCCGACCTGGACGCGGTCACAGCCTTCTTCGTCGGCCTGGGGCTCACCGTCGAGGGCCGCATGTTCGTCGAGGGTGATTTTCTCGACACGGTGATCGGCATTCCCGGTTCCCGCACCGAGATCGTCATGCTGCGCCCGCCGGACGGAGGCACCTGCCTGGAGCTGTCGAGCTTCGTCCGGCCCGACCATCAGCCCGGTTCGCCGGGTGCCATGGCCACCGAGCTCGGGCTGCGCAACGTCGCCTTCGAGGTTCGGGACGTGCAGGCTGCGGTCGATTTCGCGGCCGCGAGCGACTACCCCCTGGTGGGAGGCATCGGCGACTTCGAGGGCTCCTGGCGGATGGCGTACGTGCGCGGTCCGGAAGGCATCATCGTGTCGTTGGCCCAGCGCCTGAGCTGACCGGACCGGAACGGGGTCCGTCCCCGGTTGACGAGGGTGGACCGGAATGGGGTCTGTCCCCGGGGTGACGAGGTGGGTGGACCGGAATGGGGTCTGTCCCCGGGTTGGCGAGCTGAGCGGACCGGAATGGGGTCTGTCCCCGACAAGCTCGACCGGCGGTGGGTGGGGAATCCGGCTGCGTCCGCGGTATCAATTCTGCCCCGCAGGGCTACTTTGAAGCATGCGTTACCGGTCACGCTCCGTCCGTGGCATGCGGGCTTTCGCGGTGTGCGGTGTGAACACCGTCTCGTTCGCCCTGACCGCCACGGAGTTCGCCCGCAAAGGGCTGCTGGGTTTCAGTGTCGAGCGGGCGGCCGAGGGCGGCCCGTTCCTGTGGATGCAGGGCTTCAAGGTGTTCCGCTCCCTCGTGCCCGACCCGCAGCCCACCGATCAGGTGTCGACCTTCAGCCATCCGATTCAGGCTCTGGTGTGGGACGACTTCACGCTGCGCGCCGGCACCACCTACACCTATCGCTTCCACCCCATGCGAGGCACTCCGGCCAAGCCGCGCCGCAACCTGCCGATCACCATCACCGTGCGCACCGAGCCGTTGCATGCCGGAACCCACGACGTGGTGTTCAACCGCGGTGTTGCGTCCAGTCAGGCATACCAGCGCCGATTCGGTGGTCTGGCCCCGGACGCCCAGCCCACAGCGGAGTTGCGCCAACAGGCGCTCGACTGGCTGAGCCGCGACCTGGACGAGGTGCTGCTCGAGCTGATCCGGCAGGCCGTTCCCGGGCAGTCGTTGCACGGCGCGTTCTACGAGTTCAACTACCGTCCGGTGCTGGACGAGCTGGTGGTCGCGGCCAATCGGGGCGTGGACGTCAAGCTCGTGGTCGATTTCAAGGCGACCGCGGGCGGGCCTCGGGTGCCCAACGAAGCCGCCATCGCGGCCGCGCGATTTCCGCCGGGGATCATCATCGCGCGCGCGGCGCGGGTGTCGGCGATCGCCCACAACAAGTTCCTGGTGCTCAGCGAGGGCGGCGTGCCGACCACGGTCTGGACCGGCTCGACCAACCTGACCATGGGCGGGGTGCACGGCCAGTCCAACGTCGGCCACCTGGTGCGCGACCGGACGACGGCCGCCGCCTTCACCGCCTACTGGCAGCTACTTGCCACCGATCCGGGCGGGCTCTCGTCCGACACCGCCACCGACAAGAAGGTCAAGAACGCCGCCTTCAAGGCACAGGTCGCGGCACTCAGCCCGGCCCCGTCCGACCGGGCCGGCGTCGCTGCAGGCATCACCCCGGTGTTCAGCCCCCGGCCCGATCTCGGCCCGCTCAACCTGTACGCCCAGCTGATCGGGGCCGGCACCACGTCCCTGGCCTGCGCCACCTTCGCCTTCGGCATCGCCCAAGAGATCCAGGACGCGGCGGGCGCGGGCACCCCCGACGGTCCGCTGCGCTTCTTCTTGCTCGAGACCCGCGGTAAGGCCACCGTCCGGTTGGACGCGAGTCGCAACGTCTACCAGGCCTGGGGCTCGGAACTCGACCATCCGCTGGGCCAGTGGGTAGCGGAGACCACGACCCGCGAGTTGGGCCTGAATCGACATGTGGCCTTCATCCACGACAAGTTCCTGCTGTCGGATCCGCTGGGCTCCGATCCGATCGTGGTCACCGGATCGGCCAACTTCTCCAAGGCCTCGACCACCGAGAACGACGAGAACATGATCATCGTGCGCGGCGACACCCGGGTGGCCGACATCTACTTCACCGAGTTCAATCGGCTGTTCTTCCACTACTACTTCCGGTCGGTGGTGCAGCGGCTCTCTGCCACCGCGACCGATCCGGAGTCGGATCAGCACGCCCTGGATCTGGTCGAGAACGACTCGTGGACGCAGAAGTACGCCCCGGGCACGCTGAGGGCGAAGCGGGTGGCCAAGGTCGCCGAGGTGGCTGGGCCGCTGGACGGATGACCGCGCCCCTCAGTTCTCGGTGGCGTCGGAGGCCAGGTAAGCGGCGCCGGCGGCTGCCGCCGTGACGGCCAGCACCGAGGGCCAGGCGCCGATCCGCTTCGCCAAGGGGTGCGAGGCGCCGAACGCACCCACGTACAGAGCCGCCAAGGCTGCCGTGCGGGCGGCCCCGTGCCGGGCGTACCAGGTGCGTCCGGCCCACACCCCGGCCAACCCCAGCACCACCCCGCCGAGCAGGCGGATGCCCGACTCTCGAGCGGTCAACCACCCTCCGATCAGCCCGAAGGCGGTGACGGTGGCGGTGCTGACCTGGCGCGCGGGTTTCATCGCTCCACCCTAGGTGGCGCCACCCCCAGGCCGGGCGGTTAGGGTGAACCAACGGACGCGAGAGGGTGAGGGCATGGGCGTCGTGTCGGGTGTCGGACTGGTGCTCGGGCTTTGCATGTTCCTGGTCACGTTCGCCCCCAGCCTGTTGCCCCGGCGCTGGCTCGAACAGGGCCTGATCGGCGGAACTGTCGCCGCGCTCGGCTACTTCGTGGGCTTCCTGCTCGAACTCACCGCCGACGCCGTCGGCCGGCTGATCGGCCTCAGCGTGCAGGTCAGTTGGACGATGCCCGGGGGTTTCGTGATCCTGGCCGGCCTGGGCGCTGCTCTGCTGGCGTTCGGTTGGTGGTGGTCGGTTCGCGAGCACCGTGAGACCGCCCGGTTGGTCGGCATGCCGAACCAGCCCGCGTGGCACGATATCGCGTCCACGCTGGTCGCGATGGCGTTCCTGATCGTGCTGATCGTGGTGACCAGCGGCCTGAATGCGCTCGCCTCCATGCTCACCCGCGGGCTCGACCTGTTCCTGCCGTCCCTGGTGTCGTTCGTCGTCGTCCTGGTCGTACTCGTTGTGGTGCTGCGCATGCTCAACCGCATGGTGCTGCGGCGCGCGCTGGAAGCGATCACCCGGCAGGCCGAGAAGATGAACCGGCGTCGGCCGCGTGGTGTCGAGGCGCCGGCGCTGGCCACACGCAGTGGGTCGCCGGGCGCAGCCCAGCCCTGGGAGGACTTGGGCAGGCGCGGGCAGATCTTCACCTCGTGCGGACCGAGCGCCGACCAAATCGCCGCAACTGTCGGCGAACCCGCGCTGGAGCCGATCCGGGTCTACGCGACCCAGGGCGAGGCCGGCATCGCCGGGGCCGTCGCCACCGCCATGGCCGAGGTGCGCCGCACGGGCGCTCTGAACCGCAGCGTGATCGTGGTCGACACCCCGGCCGGACGAGGCTGGGTGGACGAGTTCTCGGTGCAGGCGGTCGAGTATCTGACCGGTGGCGACTGCGCCACCATCTCGATCCAGTACTCCAAACTGGCCAGCGCGTTCGTGTTCCTCGCCGATCGCGAGACGCCGCGGGCCAGTGCGTTCGCCCTGATGGACGCCCTCGAGGAGGCCATCGAGATGATGGCCGAGGACCGCCGTCCGGCCATCTATGTGAGCGGCGAATCCCTGGGCTCCTACGGCGGTCACGGAGCCTTCGTCGATGTCGACGACATGTTGTCGCGCGTGGCGGGCGGCTTATGGATCGGCACCCCCGGTTTCACCGAGATCGCGCGCAAGCTGATCCACAAGCGCATGCGCGGCTCGCCGGAGATCACGCCGGTGATCGACAACGGACGGCACATCAGGTTCGTCACCAAACCCTCGGAGCTGCACGCGGACGCCTACGGACGCACCCTCGGCACCTGGGAGTCGCCGCGCATCGTGTACGTCGCGCACGCATCCGACCCGATGGCGCGGTTCACCGCCGAGCTGGCCTGGCGCGAACCGGACTGGATGCGCGAGCGCGCCGGCTCCGACGTGAACAGCTCGCTGCGCTGGTGGCCGCTGGTCACCTGGTTCCAGACCAGCACCGATATGGCGACCAGCCTCGACACCCCACCGGGGCACGGGCACATCTACGAGGACGAACTGGTGCCCGCCTGGGCGGCCGTGATGCACCAGCCGCACGCGCCGATCGCCGCGATCACCGCAGCGATCCGGGCGTCGGTCGAGGTGCTGAAGAAACCCAGGGACGGCAGCGTGACAGGTTCCGGCTCCGGTTCGGGCTCGGGCGGGCTGCTTGGTCCGGGCGGCGGCCTGGGCGGCCCGGGCACGTCCGGTTAGGGTGAACGCACACCGATCGGAGCTCATCGATGCCCAGCCGTAACGTCGCCTTCCTCGACGAGGTGCCCCCGCCGCTGCGCGTGGGTCTGGCCCAACTGCGTGACGCCCTCGGGGTGCCGGACGACTTTCCGCCCGAAGTGACCGCCGCGGCCGAGCAGGCCCGTGCCCAGGTGGTGTTGCCCGAGGCCGACCTGACCGACGTCGAGTTCGTCACGATCGATCCGGCGGGCAGCATGGACCTGGATCAGGCGCTCCACCTGTCTCGCATCGACGGCGGCTATCTGGTGCGCTACGCGATCGCCGACGTGGCGGCGTTCGTCGAACCGGGTGGTGTGATCGACGACGAGTGCCACCAACGGGTTGAAACCCTGTACGCGCCCAGCCGGCGCACGCCGCTGCACCCGGAAGCGCTCAGCGAGGCGTCCGCCAGCCTGTTGCCCGATCAGGTGCGTCCAGCGCTGGTGTGGCAGATCGAACTGAACGCCGACGGAGCTCCGGTGCGCAGCACCGTGGCCCGTGCGAAAGTGCGCAGCAGGCACCGCTACGACTACCAGGAGGTGCAGGCGGCCATCGACTCGGGTACGGCGGGCGAGATGCTCGTGCTGCTCAAGACCATCGGGCAGCTGCGCGAGCGGGCCGAGATCGAGCGGGGCGGCATCAGCCTGGGCGTGCCCGAGCAGGAGGTGAAGGTCGCCAACGGCACCTGGACCCTCGAGTACCGCTCCAACTTGGCCTGCGAAGGCTGGAACGCCCAACTCTCGTTGCTGACCGGCATGGTCGCGGCCGGCATGATGCTGGCCGCCGGCGTCGGCATTCTGCGCACCCTGCCGCCCGCCGAGGACCATGCCATCACCCGGCTGCGCCGCACCGCCCAGGCCCTGGGTATTCCGTGGCCGCAGAGGCAGTCGTACCCCGACTTCGTCCGCGGGCTGAAGGCGTCGGTGCCCAAGGAGGCCGCGATGCTGAACGCGTGCACGACTCTCTTTCGCGGTGCGGGCTACGACGCGTTCAGCGACGGAGCGCCGAAGAACTCGGAGCACGCGGCGATCGCTGCACCGTATGCCCATGTCACCGCGCCGCTGCGCCGGCTGGCAGACCGCTATGCGGGCGAGATCTGCGTGGCGCTGAGCGCGGGCGTGCCGGTGCCGCAGTGGGTGCTCGACGCTCTGGAGAACCTGCCCAGCGAGATGCAGGACTCGGCCCGCCGGGCCGGCAAGTATGAGCGCGGCATCGTCGATCTGGTCGAGGCCATGGTTCTCGCGCCACGGATGGGTCAGGAGTTTCCCGTGGTGCTGATCGACGTCGATCCTGACCGCAAGGCGGGCCGGTTGCAGTTGCAGGAGCCGGCGGTGGAGGCCCGGGTCAAGGGCAGTCGGCTGAAGCTCGGCAGCGAGGTGAGCGCCACTCTGGTCGCCGCCGATCTGGTCAAGGGCTCGGTGGACTTCCGGGTGTTCTGACCGGATCGCCTGGTCGACCTTGTCGAGACGGGCCTCACTGGTCGAGCTCCCTTCGCTTGGTCGAGCTGTCCAGGCCGCCACGCCCGGGCGGACACGCACAAGGGGTTGGTTTCACCACTGACTACCGTGGTGAAACCAACCCGTTGGTGAAGCCTCGAGCGCTCAGTCGTCGTGACCGTAGCGATCCTCCCAGCGATCCTCTTCGCGATCAGAGGCGTAACGCTGCTTGACGGTGTCGCTGCCGGAACCGCCGCTCACGGTGTCGGCGCCGCTGCCGCCCTCGACCAGGTCATGTCCGGAGTTGCCGTAGACCCGGTCCTTGCCGCTCTCGCCCTGCACGTGATCGTTGCCCGAGGAGCCGTAGATGCGGTCGTTGCCGCTGCCGCCCTCGATCTCGTCGTGGCCCGAGCCGCCGTGGATGTAGTCGTTGCCGCTGCCACCGTCCACGTCGTCGTTGCCGGCGCCGGCGCAGATCACGTCGTTGCCGCCGTTGCCGTCGATGTCGTCGTGACCGCCGAGGGCGACGATCACGTCGCGTCCGTTGGTGCCTTCGATGTCGTCGCTGCCGTTGGTGCCGACGATGGTGGCCTTGTAGCCGTTGCAGTAGTAGGTGGCAGCTTCGGCGGTCGGCGCAGTGAACGCACTGAGCCCGAGGGCCAGTCCGGCGGCGATCGGAAGAACTGCGAGGCGGCTGAGCCGCCGGGTGCGAGTGATGGACATGTCCTGCTCCTTCTCAAGGGGCCGGGCCTGGCGCCCGGGGTGCTTGAGAAGAACTCAATAGCCCGACCATGAAACCCCCGTGACGCCTTCATGAGGAACGGCTCATCTTGGTGGCAATCGGCTGTTGAGCGCGACGCTCGGCTGCCTGAGCCGGTCGAAACCCGACCCGATGCGCGAGACGATCATCGGAGGTCAAAGGGGGTCTCGCTAGGCGAGTTGCGTCCGAAACACCGCGAGGAACGCCAGGGCGGCGTCTCGGTCACCACGCAACTGCAGGTCTCCCTCGCTCTCCGCGGCCTCGACGTCCACACCGTGCCAGAGCACTCCGGTGAGCACCCCCGGCGACGTTTCGATGCTGGCCCGATGATCGACCCCGGGTCGTCGAGCTATCCCGAGTCGGCCGTCGTGCAGGGTGGCCGTGAACGACTCAGGCCCGAGTACGAGCTCGACCTCCAGCGAGATCCCCGTCGCCCACTCGGGCCTGAACACCGTCAGCAGCGCAACCGCCATGGCGTCCGGGGTGAGCTCCTGGGGCGGGTCTGGCAGCGGCAGTCGGCTGCCGAACCGGCCGAGCGCCACCAGCACAGGCTGTAACTCCCGGCCCCTCTCGGTGAGGCGGTACACCTTGGCCCTCCCAGGTCCGGTGAAGGCGGCGCGCTCGGCCAGTCCCCCCGCCTCCAGGTCGCGCAGTCGCTGGGCCAGCACGTCGGGGGCGATTCGTCGCAGCGCCTCCTGCAGATCGGTGTAGCGCTTGGGCCCGAGCAGCAGTTCACGGACGACCAGCAGCGTCCATCGGTCACCGATCAGGTCGAGGGATCGAGCGATACCGCACGAGTCGGCATAGGTCCGCTTGGGCACCTGTTGATACTACATTCCAAGCAACTACTTGGAAAAACCTAGTAATGAGGCTACGGTTCCACCATGAGCGAACGAACCGGATATCCCCACGGTGTACCCAACTGGGTCACCTGCCTGGCCGACGACGTCGATGCGGCCGCCACCTTCTACCGGCGCGTCTTCGGCTGGAGCATCGACACCGAACACGACTACGCGCTCGCCACCCTGCGCGGACGCGAAGTGGCCGGCATCGGATCCACCGCCGAAGCGGGTGAGAACGCAGTACCGGCGTGGATCACCGAGGTCCGCGTCGACGATGCGGCCGCGACCGCAGAGCGGGCGGTCGCCGCTGGCGGACGGGTGCTCGCCGGTCCGATGGACATGTCGCCGGCCTCGGTACTGGTGGTGCTGGCCGACCCATCCGGTGCCGTGCTGTGTGCGTCGCAACCGGTCGGACGCCAGGGTGCCGAACTGGTCAACGAGCCCTCGGCCTGGTCGATGAGCGCCCTCACGACCCCCGACCTCGCGGCCGTCGAGCACTTCTATCACGAGGTGTTCGGCTGGCAGCGTGAGGCGTACGGCACCACCAGCCTGTGGCGCCTGCCCGGCTACGTGGGCGGCGAGCCGAGTCAGCCAGTGCCCCGCGACGTGGTGGCGGTCGGCATGGAAGGCGCCGGCGACCCCTACTGGGGGGTGGACTTCTGGGTCGCCGACGCCGACGCCGCCGCGGCGGAGGCCAAGGCGGCCGGTGGGTCGGTGCTCGTGGAGCCGTTCGAGGCCGGCCAACTGCCTTTCCGTCAGGCGGTCCTGGCAGACCCGGACGGTGCCGCGTTCTCGATCAGCCAGTTGCTGCACTGAGCGCAAGATCGTCCATCCCCTACGATGGTCGGCGGACGAGTCGGCCGGGTGATCGCAGCGTGAGCTGAGGAAAGTCCGGACTCCACAGGGCAGGGTGGTGGGTAACGCCCACCCGGGGTGACCCGCGGGAAAGTGCCACAGAGAACAGACCGCCGCCGGCAACGGCGGTAAGGGTGAAACGGCGGTGTAAGAGACCACCAGCACTCCAGGTGACTGGAGTGGCTAGGCAAACCCCACCCGGAGCAAGACCAAGAAGGGCCTCGCGTCTTCGGACGCAGTGCCCGCGGACGCCGTTCGAGCGCTGCCCGCGCGAGGCGTCCGGGTAGGTCGCACGCCCTCGGGCGAAGGCCGCCGGTAACGGCGGCCGCAGATGGATGATCACCGGTTCTTCGGAACCACAGAATCCGGCTTACAGGCCGACTCGTCCCCAAATCTGGCTCTGACTAGGCCAGATGCTGACCAGGGTGGCTGGGAGTCCGCAGGGAGTCCGGAAAATTCCCGAAGTCCTGTCCGGACTCCGCCCGCAGAGCCGCATCGACGGCGTCCCGACTGCGGTCGTCGGAGTCAGGCCACAGGTGCGAGTACGTGTTCAAGGTTTCCTCGGCCGACTTGTGTCCGAGCCTGGCCTGAACCGTCTTGATTGACTCGCCGTAGCGGATCAGCAGGGACGCGTAGTAGTGCCTCAGTTCGTGGAAGTCGAAGCCCTCGAGCTTCGCGGCGCGCATCTTCGCCCGCCACACTTCCCCGAGAGTCGTCCAGCGCCACGCGTGGCCGTGGGAGGTCGTGAACAGGAGGCCGTATGGTCCTGGAGGGTACTGCTCGATGTGCTTCGCGAGAGCCTCTGCAACAGACGTTGGGAGCGGGATCTCCCGGACACTCGCCCTCGTCTTTGGTGGACCGAAGACGGGGCCGCCCTGCCGGACTCCGACGAGCTGGCGATCGACGATGATCTTTCGCTCCAGGAACAGGACCCGGTCCTCCGTGAGGCCGAAGACCTCACCGCGGCGCATACCGGTGCCGGCGGCGAGCAGAACTGCCGCACGTAGACGATCACCCGCTGCCTTGGCCGCCGCCTGGACCTGCTGGGTCGTCCTCGGCTCAACCCGCTTCTTGACGATCTCGGGGAGCTTGATCCCGACGCACGGCGTCCGGGCGATCCTGCGATTCTCGACGGCGTCCTTCAGGACCGTGCTCACGTAGGAGTACGTCACGACGACAGTCGCGGGAGCGTAGGTCTCGTTCAGGGACGCCACGAGTTTCTGGATCATCGTCTTGGAAATCGAACTCAGCGCCTTCGCGCCAATGGCGGGGTAGACCCGCTTGCGTAGCGCGAGTTCGACGAGCGCCGCGGTGGACGGCCGGAAGACCTGCGAGGTCCGCCACGACTCTGCGTACTCCTTGAAGGTCACCTTCCCGGCGTTGGGTACGACATACGTCCCGGTGACTGTTGCGGTCGTCTGCGCATCGAGCCAGGTCTGGGCGTCCCGCTTCCGCGCGAAGTGCTTGGCGTGCTCCTTGCCGGCATCGTCGACGAAACGTGCCCGCCAGGCGGCCGCAGTCGCCTTGACTCCGGCCGTGGTTCCTTGGTCCGCGAGTTCGGCCACGAGAGCGTCGACCTCCGCCTGGGACTTCATCGTTGACACGTGGTTCCGCCCGGCGGAGTCGACGTACAGCACTCGCCACGACGCGGGCCTGGCGGCGATGTTCTTGCCTGCCATCAGCCCGGGCCCCCATCCCCCAGGCCCTGAGCTTCTCTGGCGGCGGCCTCCGCGCGACGGGCGGCGATCGCCGCCTCATGAGCAGCCAGGATCCCCCCGAAGTACTGGCGGTTCACCTGCTCCATCACGCCACCCGGCCTGATCGGAAGGTGAGCCGTGAAGCCTTCGAGAATGCGCTCCGCGCCGGCGGAGAGGGCGTCGAGCAGTTCCAGCACCTCTTCGGCCCAGGCCCGTACCTGGTCGCCGTCGTCTGAGTCGCTGCTTCGGGCCAAGCCGGCAACGACGCGTTCGCGATCGCCGTCGATCGCTGCCAGTTCCTGCTGAATGCCCATGGCGATCCGGTACTCCGTCTCGCCTGCCCGCCTCGCGATACTGGTCAGCTCGCGGAACGCACTGTCGGCACTCGACCAGTCCGCCAGCATGTCGTCCACCGTGGACCCCAGGACCTCGGCAAGTGCGTACACCTCGTCCAGCCGGCAGGGCCGGACACCCTTCTCGACCCGGTCGATCGTCGCCTGGTGGAACTTCAGGCCGTGCCGCTCGCGCAGCTGCGCCGCCAGATCGGTCTGGGACAAGCCGCGAAGCTCACGGAGGCGCCGTACCTCGCGCGCGAAGGTCTGGCCCAGGGGGCCGACGTCGGCACCGCCGTCACGGTCGGGCCGACTGCTGATAGGGGATAACCCGGGTGCACGCATGCATGAACCATAACAACACCATGTTGCGTTGCCAATATGGTGCTTGACAACCGCGTGTTCGCAACGCACAATCAGTGTGCTGGTGTCCCATCACCCTGTTATGGAGCGAGCGATGATCAACGAAGCCGAGATCTGGTTCACCACCCAGGTCGCCGAGTACCTCAAGACCCCCGCCACGACCATCCGGTGGTGGCGCCACGTCGGCCAGGGCCCCAAGAGCTTCAAGCTCGGTGCCCGCAAGGTCGCCTACCTCAGACGCGACGTCGAAGCCTGGCTCGAGGAGCAGTACACCTCCCAGGCGGTCTAGGGCTCAGAGCCCCGCGCCGGGGGATCACGCCAAGGAGCAATTCACAGCGAATCCGCCGGCCTAGGCAATTCAGGCGACCGCACGAGCGCAGGGGTGCGGCCACGCCAGTCGCAGCATTCGAGGATGTTCGTACGGCCTCTTGGTGCCATCCTTTTCGGATGAAGGCTTGGCTCGAGCGAAAGACCCGTCGCGCTGAGGTCGCCCGCCAGTGGGCAGCGCTGGGCGACTGCGATGCTTGTGGACATCCGTGGTCCGAGCATGCTGGTACGGACAACGATCTCGACGGAATGTGCGGCGAGTGCGCTTACGAGTTCGAACATGGCGAACGCACGACAGATGGGGCCGGGTGCATGCTGCCGCTTCCATCTGCTCTCTGAGAAGCTGTCAGAGTCACCACGGCAGCCTCGGCCGGGCACACGCCGAAAGCCCGCACTCGACAAGACCGACCGCGCGCAGCGCGGCATGTGCGGATGTTGGGCTCGCCCCCGAGTCGATCAGTTCAGTCACAGACCTGACTGGCATGAAGCACGCTGCGCCTGCATGAAAGCCGAGAACGCTGTTGCCAGCCTTTGGTGCGCCGAGAGAGTCCGAGCGCGACGCGGGCGAGGCCATGCCTTGTGGTGGATAGTGGGGTGTTGTGAGGGCGCTGCTGAAACTCGTGGTCGTGAGCATGGTCGTGCTCGCAATGGCCGCTGGGGCATGTGGTACCTACAGAACGCTCGGCTGAATGCGTTGAAGGCGGACGTGATGTCAGCCTGGCAACCAGCTACTGACTTCAAGGAGTCTCGCAGTGAGAGCGGGGTTCCCGTGGTGCCCGTTGCCGCACAGAGCCAGGAGGCCACGATCACTCGGCGCCTCTCGTTTCCCACGAGCACGGAGGCTCAGCTAGCCCGAGATGAAGCGGTACGCGTTGCCCTTGATTCTGGCTGGACTGCAGTCTCGACAGAGCATTTCTACGTCAAGTCCATGCCTGAGGAGATCTCCGCTGGCATGTCCATCATTCCGATTGACGCCCGACTGACCCTGACGATTAGCGGCTAACAGGTCCCGCCGGCCCGCGCTGAGGCACCGGCTGGTCGCTGAACCAAGGAATTCTGCGAGCAATAGTCAAGACCTGTGGATCGGCGTGTCACGCGGCTTGTTGATCGCTTCCTGATTCGTGGCTCGGTTCGTCGTCTCGTTCGACGAGGATGCCGTTCTTGAACGTCGCGCCGGCG
>Ga0075156_10000136_pt1 | contig 36725 bp, 35 predicted proteins | sample JI81AbrownDNA_FD_70966 | JGI IMG/M metagenome (GOLD analysis project Ga0075156, IMG submission 70966) | Wastewater effluent complex algal communities from Wisconsin, to seasonally profile nutrient transformation and Carbon sequestration -... | ecosystem: Engineered > WWTP > Effluent > Algae...
CTAACATCAGCTTGGTCATTCCTATTTTCCCCATGAAACTCACTCCTAAAAGGCTCCTAAACCGGGTCTTTGGTAATATCATTATCGGATATTTGGCTTTTGAATTTATACAAGATTTCGATCATTCGATCGATACCTTCAGCAGGTAGAAAAATCGAAGACTTTTTGCTATTCGACCATTCCGATACTTTCAAATAAAAGCCAGCCTGGTTTTTCTTTAAATCCACCAAGAAGGTCTTATTCTGAGTCACGATCTTCTCGGTTAGGATTTCGGGGTCCACCATGCATTCCTTCTCCCTGCCTACACTGATTATCGGTATCCTGATTCCATTCCTTAGCTCTATTAAAGAGAATCAGGGGAATGGAAAAGGTTTTTTCATCAAACAGGAAGAAAAAATAACTGAATTGCTACAAAGTCTCTCTTTTTGGACAAAATCGCTCACGCAAATCTGCGTCGAAGCTCTCTTGCATAAGTCAAATCGTTCGTTAGTTTGCGCAATCTTTTGATATAATAATGCGTAACTTCTTTATAAAATTTAGTTTCCATTTCGCGATTGTGATTGAACATTTCTTGTAAGTCATGGTATCTCAGCTCATAAAGCTCTGTATTCTCTAGAGCCTCCACTTTCGCAGAACGCTTTTCCGCATCGAAAAATGGCAATTCTCCAAAATGATCCCCTGCCGAAAGCGAAACCAAATTCACGTCATCCCCATGGCTCGTGGCGGTTGAGATTTGCAGGGTTCCGTATTTCACAATATACATCGATTGAGCCTCTTCCCCAATATCGTAGAGAACGTTCCTTGGCGGCAGGTGCACATCATGTATTTTTTCAGCAATGTGCAGCATTTCGTCCTGGTTTAAGGTATGAAAGAGATAGATTTTTTTCAGGCTCTCAACTTTGGGATTCATCAAAACTCCTAGATTTCCGTATGAAAGTGTGATTTTTTCTCCATTTGGCAAGAGAAAAACCATCTCCCCCTGTCCCTATCCCCATTTAAAAAAATGAATTCTGTTAGTACTTTTCACATTATTTCCGTCAAAACAGAATAAATACAATTTTTACTGAGGAATGATCCTAAAAAATCTTACAGAGAAAGCGTAGAAGTTCTATGAAATTCTGTAAATTTATGATCCATTGGATAAAAAATGCCTCCGTGAATGGAAAAGGAAATGGGAATGGACCAAAAGAAGAAAGTTATCCTAGTAGAAGACCATGCTGTAACCCGAGTTGGGGTAAAGCACGTAGTAAATTCATCTAGTGATTTTGAAGTTGTGGGCGAAGCGGAGCATTCAAATCAAATTGCACAACTTTTAAGCGAAACTACACCTGATTTCATGTTACTCGACTTACGTATCCCGGGTGATAATGTATTGAACTTAGTTAAGGATTGGAAAAAAGAATATCCTGGATTAAAGGTTGTCACCTTGACCATGTTAGATGAACAAGCGATTGTTCATTCTGCGATTGAGGCTGGGGTCGATGGTTACCTTCTGAAATCAGATGACCTTTCCAGCCTAACAAAAAATCTAAGCGAGATTGCTGCAGGAAAAACAGTATATTCTAAAAATCTAAAGTTAAGTTTCAGCCGTAAACCCCAAGACGGAAAAGTAGCAAACAAAAAAGAGAAACAAATTCTTACACTCCTTGGCCAAGGTAAAACCTACCAAGAAATCGGAACGGATATAGGTCTCTCTAAACGAACTGTTGAATATCACGTCGGAAGATTAAAGGATCGATTCAACTCAAAAACAGTAGCGGAACTCATTGGACGTGCAAAAGAGCAGATGTTAATTTAGATCTAAGAGTTTTTTGATCTCAGATATTAGTCTTTCATCTGGATAGGTTTTTCTTAAGAAACCGTCACCACCCGCTTCCAAAACTTCATGCTCCAGTTTTTTACCCGTATTCGGGTCGGACTGCGAGCTAGAAAGCAAAATCGATTTGATATCTATCATATCTGGATTCGCATACAGTTCGCGAAGAAAAGTCAGTCCGTCTTTTTCAGGCATTGAAAAATCAACCAACACAAGATCTGGTTTGAGTTTCGTAATCGAACTTAAGGCATGATCTGGGTATTCCTCTTCCCATATCACGCATGGAAAATCTTTAAGAATTTTCCTTAATTGTTTTCTATATCCTGGGTTATCATCAAGAATCAGAACGACCTTATCGTAGTTAGGTAAATGAAACTCGAATGTCGCTCCTTTACCTTCAGCGGAAGCTGCAGTTAAAAAACCTCCATGCCTATCCGAAACTTCTTTACAAAATGCAAGACCGATCCCAGCGCCCATTTCATCTTCTGTTCCTTTTCTGAAATAAAGATATCCTTCATCAAAAATAGATTTGTTCCAGGAAGCAGGAAAACCAAGCCCAGTGTCTATAACACTGAGTCGCCAATGATTATTTATATCCTTCAATTGAACAGTTACACGTCCCTCCTTCTGAGTGAATTTGATCGCATTGGCAATCAAATTCCATAGTAAATGCTGAATCAGATGTGGATCACCTATTCCTACCGAGGATTCATCGATTTCTGTAATGAATTGTATTTGTTTGGCATCTGAAAGTGGTTTTGCTTTCTCTTTAACAGTTTCTACGAGCTGATAAAAGTCAAATAGTTGGTAGTCGGGAAAAATTGTGGCATTTTGGAAACGTGAATATTGGATTAATTCCTCTACCATCATCAGAAGATTTTTGAGGCCGCTCGATGCTTCACTTAATACTTGTTTGGCCCTTTCTGGTGTCATACTTGGCGGTGTTTCTGTGAGTAAATTCACTACTGAAGAAATTCCAAACAAGGGAGATCGAATATCATGAGATACAATCGAGATAAATTTATCTTTAAGCTCGCTCGCTTTTTCAGCACGCTCCTTTTCACGGCGAAGCTCAATTGTTTTCCACTCTACTTCATTGCGCAAATTAAGCGTGAGATACTCTGCAGTTTCCCATGCGTAAGAGTTACGATTCGCAATCACGACAGCCATACAGATAGAATATGCGGTAAAACCAAATTCGGTCAAAAAAGGTAGATCTAATCGCTTCAAAAAAACAATGGAATCGAAGATTGTAGTAAAAAGTACCGCCAAGGTACCAAATAAAAATACGATACCAGAATACCTTTTTTCTTTCTCTTGTAAAGTTCGAACAACAACATAAAAGGAGTAACCCAGAATAAATACCATATATCCTTGGGTCACTTGCAGTAGTTTCGTATAAAAGGAATAAGGTGTGAAAAGAGTTACGGCACAAAAGACTAAAATGGGAGCCGTAACGATATTTCTAATTCGTTTCTCAATGTAGGGAGTAAAAAAAGAATAGAAAAACTGGACAGCAAAAAACTGCACAGAAATAAATGCTAGATACTCAAAACGTATCTGTAACATTTCCAAAGCGTCACTCGGTTCAAACCAATCCCTTGTCACTCGCTCGAAAAGTAAAATCCTTACTAGCCAAGAAAAACAGATAAAAGAATAAAAAAAAGTAAATCGATCCTTTCTACGATGTAAATACAATACAAAATGATATAAAAATAAAATAAAAAAAACGCCAACAAAGAAAAACTCTTTTCTAACTTTTCGCTCTAGGTGCAAAAGCATAAAGTCCGTGCCGCCTAACAAAGGACTATAATAAGCACCTCCTCGCGAATATAAAAAATTTGAGACTTGAAGAAAAATAATTGATCCTTTTAGGGTACGAAATCCTCGAGCAGTCTCAGAATAATATCCAATACTCCCCTCTTTCGTTGTCGCAATTTTACCACCTGATCCAAGTTCCACGAGGCCCCTCTCACTACTCCAGACAAAAATCCGATAGGCAGAGGAAGCTTCCTTCAAATAAAGCATCACTTGGCCTGGATTATCAACGAGAAGTTTCAATCGGTACGTCACATAACCATGAGCAGGTAAACCCTGGTTGATCCAATAACCAGGGATTGTCAGAGGAGTAGGAGTTTCTTTCTCTAAAGCTAAAAACTCTTCTTCAGTTTTAGGTAACTTTCCAGGAAAGGCATCCCAAAGACCCGACAAGGAAAAAGGGCGAAGACGATTGTAATCGAGTCCACGTAAATCAAGAATTCCCGCTTCCGTAATTTTTACGGTGCGCTCTGGTTCTGGGTATTCTCTACAATAATTAGCGCTACACAAAATTACGCCTAACAGTATATAAATTTTGATTTGTTTTAACATAAAAAAATTGGCGAATTCAAATTCGTGCCATTACATCTGATAAAACGAAATACGGATTGCAATCTTTAATTTTACAAAATCAAAGTTGATCTTTGCTTGCCAATGAGACAGGATTTAGAGGTAAATACAGAAGAAAAGGTAGCAGCAAATGGCAAAAAAACAAACGTCCGAATTCCTAAAAGAAATCAATTCTGGTTACGCTCCCAAAGGCAAATCTCTCTTTTTAGGTGCGGGGATGATGGATGAGAAAGTAGAAAAAGAGGCTAAAGTTCAAATTCCCCTAGCGACTCTAAATCGACATGGTCTGATTGCCGGTGCCACGGGGACAGGAAAAACAAAAACATTACAGCTATTATCTGAAAATTTGTCCCGGGCAGGAGTTCCCGTTCTCCTCATGGATATCAAAGGAGACCTTTCAGGAATCGCAAAACCTGGGGAAGAAAAGGAAATCATCCAAAAAAGAAGTTCCGATTTAGCTTATGAATGGAAAACGGAAGGTTTTCCCGTCGAGTTTCTGAGTATGTCTTCGGATAAGGGAGCAAGACTCAAAGCAACTGTTTCCGAATTTGGACCCGTGCTTTTTTCTAGAATCCTTGGTTTGAACGAAACTCAATCAGGCGTAATCTCGCTGGTCTTTAAATATTGTGACGACTTAGGCATTCCACTTCTGGATTTAAAAGATATCAAAAAAGCACTCCAGTATCTCACAAATGAAGGGAAAGAGGAGATAGAAAAAGAGTATGGCGCGATTTCCTCGGCATCCACCTCCACGATCATTAGAAAAATCATCGAATTAGAAAGTCAAGGTGCAGAAACTTTTTTCGGTGAGCCTTCCTTTGAGGTCGAGGACCTACTATTAAAAGATAAAAATGGATATGGTAAAATCAATATCATTCGTCTAACGGATATTCAATCGAAACCACTTCTCTTTTCTACATTTATGTTATCACTTCTCACCGAAATTTATGGAAATTTCCCTGAAGAAGGTGATATTGAAATTCCGAAGCTTGTGATCTTTATAGATGAGGCTCACCTTGTTTTTGATGAAGCATCAAAAACGTTAACTGACCAGATTGAATCCATGGTTCGACTCATTCGCTCGAAAGGTGTTGGAATTTTCTTTTGCACACAATCCCCTACAGACATTCCAGCTTCTGTTCTCGCCCAACTTGGCTTAAAAATCCAACATGCACTCAGAGCCTTTACCGCTAATGATAGAAAAGCCATCAAACAAGCTTCCGAAAATTATCCCATTACAGAATTCTATGACATTGACGAAGAAATCACAAAACTAGGAATAGGTGAAGCATTTATCACTGCCCTGAGCGAAAAGGGTGTTCCTACCCCACTCGTTCGCACTATGCTTGTTCCACCGAGTTCCCGTATGGATATTTTAACAAAAGAGGAGATCGAAGAAATCATCAATGATTCTAAACTTGTGGCCAAGTATGCAAAGGAAATCGATCGAGAATCCGCATATGAATTGCTCCAGAAAAAAATCGACGGAATTGCAGAGTCAGAGGAGGAAGTTGAGATCGAAGAAAAAGGTAAGTCCTCCAAACAAGAAAAACGAAAAGCCCAAAAAGAGGATCCCGGATTCGTGGAAAAACTATCAAAAAATCCTCTGGCACGAGAAGTCGGCCGAACCGTCGCAAAAGAGGTCACGAGAGGACTACTTGGAATGCTTGGAGTCACCTCCACCAGAAAAACCAGACGCAAAAAAACCGGTCTCTTTGGATTTTAGCACTCCCAGACCACAAGTGCTTGACAAAAAAGAGCTTCCCCACTACCTTGGCATCATAGATTAGCACTCCCTAAAAAAGTGTGCTAATCCAATATTACTAGAAATTAAGAGATCAAAGGAGACTAACCTATGTCATCGATCAAACCGTTGGGAGATAGAGTGGTAGTTGAGCCTAAAAATGAGGCTGAAGAAAAAATCGGATCCATTATCGTACCAGATACTGCAAAAGAAAAACCACAAGAAGGCAAAGTCACTGCAGTTGGACAAGGAAAATACGAAGACGGGAAACTCGTTCCTCTCGAAGTAAAAGTGGGCGATATCGTTCTTTACGGAAAATATTCCGGAACAGAAATCAAACAAGGTGGCAAAGACTACCTCATTATCCGTGAAAGCGACATTCTTGCTGTCGTATCTAAATAATTAAGAAAGGAAATCAATTATGGCTAAAAATATAGAATTTGATGAAGCAGCACGTAGAAAATTGTTATCTGGCGTAAACAAGCTTGCGAACGCCGTAAAAGTTACACTTGGACCAAAAGGTCGTAATGTTGTTATCGATAAAAAATTTGGTGCACCAACAATCACAAAAGATGGCGTAACAGTTGCTAAAGAAATCGATCTAGAAGACGCTATTGAAAATATGGGCGCCCAGATGGTGAAGGAAGTTTCTACAAAAACTAACGACATCGCTGGTGATGGAACAACTACTGCAACGATCTTAGCGCAAGCAATCGTAAACGAAGGTTTAAAAAACGTAACAGCGGGTGCAAACCCAATGGCCCTTAAACACGGAATCGACAAAGCAGTCATCGCTGCGGTAGAAGAAATCAAAAAAAGAGCAATCAAAATCAACAGCAAAGCAGAATACGCAAACGTTGCGACGATCTCTGCAAACAATGATTCTGAAATCGGTAACCTCATCGCACTTGCTTTTGATAAAGTAGGTAAAGAAGGTGTGATCACTGTTGATGAAGCAAAATCAATTGAGACTACACTTGATATCGTGGAAGGTATGCAATTTGACCGTGGATACATTTCACCTTATATGGTAACTGATCCAGAGGCGATGACAGCAACTTTCTCTGATCCATTCATTTTAATTTATGACAAAAAAATTGCGTCGATGAAAGATCTTCTTCCTGTACTTGAGAAAATCGCTCAGGCAGGAAGACCATTAGTTATCATCGCAGAAGAAGTAGAAGGCGAAGCACTTGCAACGATCGTTGTGAACACTCTTCGAAAAACAATTCAGTGTGTTGCTGTGAAAGCACCTGGTTTTGGTGATCGCAGAAAATCAATGCTCGAAGATATCGCAGTTCTTACTGGCGGACAAGTAATCTCTGAAGACCTCGGAATGAAACTTGAGAACGCTGACGTGAAGATGCTTGGACGTGCAAAAAAGATCGTAGTAGATAAAGAAAACACAACGATCATCGAAGGCGCTGGCGCTTCTAAAGACATCCAAGGCCGAGTCAACCAAATCAAAAAACAAATCGAAGATACAACTTCTGATTACGACAGAGAAAAACTCCAAGAGCGTCTTGCGAAACTAGCTGGCGGTGTTGCAGTGATTCACGTTGGTGCAGCTACTGAAGTTGAAATGAAAGAGAAAAAAGCTCGTGTTGAAGATGCTTTATCTGCGACTCGTGCAGCTGTGGAAGAAGGAATCGTTGCTGGTGGTGGACTCACTCTACTTCGCGCTCAAGATTCTGTGAAAGCACTGAAACTTGTTGGTGATGAACAAACAGGTGCGAACATCATCTTACGTGCATTAGAAGAACCAATCAGAATGATTACTACTAACGCAGGTCTTGAAGGATCTGTGATCGTTGAACAAGCGAGAGCAAAATCTGGAAACGAAGGTTTCAATGCACTTACTATGGTTTGGGAAGACCTAATCAAAGCTGGTGTGGTTGACCCTGCAAAAGTAGTTCGATCTGCCCTTCAAAATGCTGCGTCCATAGGAGCAATGTTACTCACGACTGAAGTTACCATTACCGACAAACCAGAGCCTAAAGAAGCTGGTGGCGGAATGGGCGGCGGTATGGGAGGAATGGGTGGTATGGGCGGAATGGGTGGTATGATGTAATTCGGTTTACCGAACCATCTAACAACTATTACAACTTATGATATCCAAAAGCTCGGGATTCGTCCCGGGCTTTTTTTATGTTACCTCAAGGTAGATGATCGTGATATCATCATGCGGCAGTCCCTTTAAACCGACCTTAACCTTTAAATTCTCGAGGATTTTTGAGATAGCAAGTTCAGGTTTAGTGCCCGCAAGAGATTCAAATAAACTCAATACATGCTCAGTTCCAAATTCGGTAACGCCTTCCCCTGTTTCCTCGGTTAATCCATCCGTATACAATAAAAATTGGTCACCGTGTTCAAATACAAACTCTTCTTCCATAAAATTTAGATTTTCTAAAATTCCGATCGGTTTGCCTTTCGGTTTCATTTCAAAAACACTTTTTGCTGGTTTGGACCAGTGAAAAAAAGAAGGATGGCCTGCGCTTGAAACGGTAAGTTTCATTTTGTCAAAATCAAAATAAAAATAGGAAGCAGTAGTGAATCTGCCTTGTGACCTTTTCACCAAATCATCGTTCATCGCAGAAAGTAAAAAAGACGGATTTCTCCAATGTAAATTATTTTGGAAAAAGGAAAATTTAGACAACGATGCTATGATCGATGCACCAAGGCCATGACCAACTACATCAGCGATCAAGATACCGTATTTGTTTTCCCCAAGGGCCTGAAAATCGTAAAAATCTCCACCTACTTCATGCGATGGTTGATAAAAAACACCAATATTTAGTTTTTCCCACTCGGGTGGATTTGGAGGCAATATCGCATTTTGGATGCGTGAGGCTGTTATAATCTCTTTTTGTAGGGCGGCAAATTTTACCTCTGAATTTCGGAATATTTCTTCTCCATACAGCGAGAGGGAAAGAACAAAAAGGAAAAAACCCCAAGGTGAAATTCTAGAATACGAATTAATAAATCCTAAAGCAGAAATTACATCATGTAGATTAAAAAATAATAAACACAAACATCCTACGATCAGTAACCAAGCTCTTGGTTTTCCTGAACTGAATTCCGTCCAAGCTATCACAACCTGTAAAATTAAAGCAGGAATCGCAACCCAGGTAAAAGTGACAAATGCAAAAGTAAAGGTAATGACGCGAGCAAATGCCAAACACAAAATCACAAAGGAAAATAAAAGATAAAATTGCCATAACATTCGTATGATATTTCTTCGACCTACTCCGAATACTTTGTCAAAAAAGTATAGAGTAGCAATTGGAATACAAAACATGGTAATGATTACGACATAAAAACTAAAGACAAAAGAATCATACCAAAGATATCCCCAAAAACCTACCTGAGCCATAAAATGTATCCCAGATAACACAGAAAAAATGGTGAAAGCGATGATTGCTTTTTTTCTACGTCTGAGATACAAGTAACTTGAGAATATTCCTAGTATCAGGAAAAAAAATCCGAGGCCAGCAAAAGTTTGATTCCGATTTACGAGCGCTTTGTAACTTTCCGTTTGGTTCGAGAGTAACGGAGATTCGGTGAATCCAATCGGAAGATTTTTATAATTATTGAATAAGAAATAAATGTATTTTCCCTGCATCGACTTCGGAATAGAAATGATCGGTATATATCGAGTGTTAAATAGGATCTTATGCTCTTTTTCGCCGAGCTCATCGGTAGTTGTTTGCAATGAAAACTGTTCTGCGATTTTTTCATCTTCGATAAAAATAGAAAGAATTTGTCCGCTACCTCGAATGTACAAGGAAGGATTCTCTAAAGAATTGATATCTTCAATTTTTTTGCGTACTAACATCAATCGATTCTGATTCAATTCCATCGATAAAAAAGGAATTTTATAAGGTGAATAAACCTGAGAAATTTCCTCATTCCCAGGGATAAAATTTTCAGCCTGCTCTTGTTGAATCCAACGCATTTCCCAACCATTTTTCCAGTCCGTGGCAGAAAAAGGGAGAAACGAATTATGGCATCCCAATAGAAATAAAATGACCAGAGAGAACAAAGATGAATTTCTCATCCTTTTACAAAATTTACTAGCTTTCAATGGATTGCATCCTTCCAAGGTTACTTAAAGTGTCGGGGTTTTCTTTTTCGACTTTCTAATTTTATCTTTTTTTTTCTTAATGATGCGTAACCGATCAGCGTCCTTTTTTGAACCAGAAGCTCCTGATTTCCACACTTCAATCTCATCGCAGAGTAAAGCTCTCGCTTTGTAACGATTCAAACCCTGTGTTCGGTAGATAGAACATTTAACAGAAATTCCAGAAGGTATATGAACGATATAAACGGCTGTGGATACTTTATTGACGTTCTGTCCACCTTTGCCAGAAGAACGAGTAAAGGTTTCTTTTAATTGGCCTTCTGTAATTTCTAAGGAGGCCATTCGCTTTGATAAGGCGGCATTTTTTTCAATGGAAACGGGAAAGGAAAGGGACATGAAGTGAGGACAATCCTATCACGGAAAAATAGGAGAAGTCAATTCGATTCTTTAGGATTGCGGGGACATAGACTCAATGGCAAGAATCCTTCTTTTTAAATCGGAGGCATCTTCGTATTTTTCAATTTGAATCGCATTAAATTTTTGGATGTAGAGACTTACTAACTCATCTCCAAGTTTTCCAGGGAAACCCAGAGCTTTCTTGAAATTTTCAATATCTAGCTGCGGATGATTGCTTTGAAAATAATCTACGATACGATCCATTTTTAGACGTGTTGCTTCTCTGGCAATTCCCGACGTGTTCCGAAACTCTAAAGATAGATTCGCTAAAGCTTCCAGTGGTTCGTTCAATCCGTCCAGTTTTTCCACGTTGTGAGAAGATTGTTTTTTTTCCTTAGCCTTACAAAATTCTACATACCGCATAACCATGGAATTGAATTGTTCCATTCTTTCTTGGATGTATTGGTTTCCTTGCTCTTTATTGTCCGGCATTTGGAAATCTGGCAATTGAACGACATCGTACAGATGGATGTTCTCAGAAAGAATTTTTAAAAGTTCTTCCTTCGATGTAAGTGCAACAGGTGGAAAAGTAACAACAGGAAAGTTATCACCAATTTTTAGAAAGCTTACAACTACATTGGAAGCAATGATCTTACCTCCAGGTGCAATCGGATTCTCTCCGAAGACATGGCAATAGGCAACTAAATTGCCAGTCGGATTTGGTTTCGAGCCTCTTTCAAAATTCATATGGATGTAATGATTAGACTAAGGAATCGTTAAGAAGAAACAAGTGATTTTTAATCCGCAAAGAGAGCTAATTGGCCTTCTAAGTTTCCTATTATCTTCGTATAGGCGTTGACAAGTGCATCATTGCTTTCATCAAAAACTGCTGGTCTTCCAGAATCTCCAGATTTCATGATATTTTCTGTCAATGGAACTGCACCAAGCTCAGGTACGCCCAAGGATGTAGCGAGCTTCCCCCCTCCTCCTTTGGAAAAAACATCCGTGACATGGCCACACTTAGGACAGGCAAAACCGGACATATTCTCCACAATTCCGAGAATGGGAACTTTCACTTGTTTAAACATACCAGCCGCGCGCCCTGCATCTAGTACGGCCACGTCTTGAGGAGTCGTCACAATTATCGCCCCATCCAGATCGACTAACTGAGCAAGAGAAAGCTGCACATCACCTGTTCCGGGAGGAAGATCTATAAGAAGAAAATCTAACTCTCCCCATACCACATCGTATAAAAACTGTTCAATGGCTTTTCCTAACATGGGACCACGCCAAACAACAGGTTGATCTTCAGTCACGAGAAATGAAAAAGAAATCAATTTAATTCCATGTTTTTCTAAAGGATAAATTTTATCTTCTTCCGATTTTAATGCCACACGACCATTGATTCCAAACATTTTACCAAGTGATGGGCCATAAATATCAGCATCGAGAATACCAACTTTTTTCCCAGCTTTATGGAGAGTCGCAGCAATGTTAGCTGTTACTGTAGATTTTCCGACTCCTCCTTTTCCAGAACCGATGGCCACAACTTTTTTGACGCCTGGAATTCTATTTCCATCTTCCATTTTCATGTTTTGGTCGACTTCAAACTTGATTTTCACTTTTCCAACGGAATCAATTTTCGAGATTAGCTGTCTTGTCTGTGCCTCTAACCCAATCTGCAATCGTCTGTCACTGTTTGGTGTTTTGATCGTGATTTCAATGCCTTCCTCGTTTGGCTCAAGTTTCGAGACCATTCCGAGAGTAACTATATCTTTCTTTAACTCAGGGTGTTTCACTTGCATGAGCTGTCTTTGAATGTTAGATAGGTCTGGTTTCTGGTTTGACATACGAGTTCCTTTTTATACTAAATTTGTCCGATCTCTTCCTCATAAGAAAGAATGGTCGTTTCTGTAAAAGTTTCAGATAAAATATGATAAGACATACGCTTAATATCCACATTTCCAGACTCATCAAGATTCACAATGTGAAAACCACAATCATGATGGGAGTCAGAAAACCGGGTACTAGAGGCTGAATTGATTGCAAAATAGGGCGCGTATTTTCCAGGTTTTTTTACCCAATTGGAATGAGAATGACCGTGGAAATATATCTTGGGCGGATTTTTTAAAAGCAATTTTGAAATTTCTTTTCGGTTTACCATCTTATGTCCATTAGACTCCAAATAAAATCCCGGATTCCAGATAGGATGATGGCAAACTAAAAAATAATCCGTCTTGCAGATTACCATTGTTTTTTCGGCTACCTCTGGTTCAACAAAACCATTCGCTTTCGCAATGGGAAGCGGTCGATTGGAATCCCAACCAATGAATGTCATACCGTGTATGATTTTTTTTCGAAGGTAAAAATCAGCAGATTCTGAAACACCGATATAATTGCCAAAATATTTCTCGAATAGGGGTTCGGGATGGAGAGATTCTTTTCTATACCTATCGTGATTTCCCGGGATCAAAAAAAGCCTATCATCCAGCAAAGGTTCCAACCAATTTTTTGCTGCTAAAAATTCTCCTTCTACAGAAACATTGGTCAAGTCGCCAGAAATGACAAGTGCATCATATTCAGAGTCTTTAATGTACGCTAATAGATTTTGAATCAATGTTAGGTCGTGTTTTTTCTTCCTTCGGAAAAAATAATTGGCGTAACCGATAATCGATTTTCCCCGTAAGGACAAAAATGGTATATTTGTAGGGAAATGTAGATCTGAAATATGAATGATCTTCATTCGGAAATTTCAAGAACCCCGAGAACATCACCTTTTTTTACTATGGAACCAGCTTGCATTCTGATCTCTTTTAATCTTCCTCTATAAGGAGATTCAACGGGAAAAGCCGCCTTGTCGGTTACAAGCTCGATGACTTCATCTCCAATTTCAATCTGGTCGCCCAAGGAAAAACTCCATCGGATCAATTCGATTTTTTCTGTATCTCCTAAGTCAGGAGTTTGTAGTAGAAATTCCTTCTGATTCATATGTCCTCAAAGAGAAAAGGAAAACTGGTTTACAAAACCATCTTTCCTTAGTTTTTATACATAAAAGTTCTGAATCACCACATGGGAAACGACAAAATCAAATACAAAGGTCAGGAAATCTTACAAAATCTTGATACCATCCTTCAAAAAAAGTCCTTTCATTTCCAACTAAAGGGTCTTACAAAGTCGACTCGTGATATCATCAATGAGGTGGTTCAGGGCATTCTTGGCCAAATAGGCGCCAATCCCCTTACTTCTTTCCATCTCTTTAGTGGACTCATGGAAGCTTTGCTAAATGCAGTTAAAGCAAACACTCGTTTTGTGATATTTAAAGATGAGTTGCTCACAAAATTAAGGTCTGGAGGCCAAACTCCAGAGGAAGAAGCCGAAGAATTGTTAGACACAATTTTAGAAACCGAGCCTCTTCGAGATGCAATGCAAAGATACATTGTTCCAGATAAAATTAAAAAAACTGTCCAAAAGATTCTTACTCTTTCGGACAAAAAGAAATCACGAAAAGTGAATATATCTTCTGAGGAATTGTTTTTTCTTGAACTTGTTCGCGAAAAAACTAAAATCTATAATTTAAAAATTTCGATTAAAATTGAAATCAGAGAAAAAGAATTATACATTCGGATTCGTAATGATTCTCCCATTATGGGAATGGATTTAGCACGCATTCAAAAGAGTCGATCCCGACACGCTGAGTTGGCACGCGCCGGAAAATCTGGTGATTTTTTTAGACCAGACTTCCTAGACGAAAAAGAAAGTGCAGGTTTTGGAATTGCCATGATTGACGAAGGTTTTTATAACTTGGGACTTGACCCATTAGAGTGTTTTGATATACAGACGAGTAAACACACAACAAGCGTCTATTTAATTTATCCAATAGAAGCTTTACAAAAAATGGAGTTTTAGTTACGAAAAAAGTCTGTTCCTGGTTAGATTTTTTCACCAAATATCAGCAGTTAGGGGGATTTCTTTTCGAAGACACTCTCAGTTCCCCTGGATTTACGGATGTTCAGTGGTTTTCTAACATAAAAGCATTTAAGCAAGTTATAGCCTCAGATGATACAGAAAGTACTAGATATAATATTCATTCTGCCCTTACCTTCATTGAAAACGAATACAATGCGGGTCATTTTCTTTTTTTAAGCGCGCATTACGAATTAGGTTTTTTTCTAGAAACGTATTTCGATAATAAAATTCAACCCATTCCCGCTGGAACGATATTACTCGAAGTATTTGTGTTTGAATCTCGAGAATTGCTTACTTACACGAATCCGAACCTTACTGATTTGGATGATTCTGAAGTAATTTCAGTTCAACCGAATCTTACACGCGAAAAATATTGTGAGGTTGCAAACTGTGCAATATCCCATTTAGTCGCGGGAGATAGTTATGAATTGAACTTAACTTTTGACGCCGAAGTAGAAGCTTATGGAGATCCATTTCTTCTCTACCAAAAATTGAAACGCAAACAGCGAACTCGTTGCTCTACATACTTTTATAGTAATGATAGGTATACTTTATCTTTTTCACCAGAGATTTTTTGGAATATCAAAAACCAGAATATCAGAACATTTCCAATGAAAGGAACTTCTAAAAGAAGACCATCTTTTTTCGAAGACCAAATCGCCTCTACTACACTAAAAACTTCAGAAAAGGAAAGGGCAGAAAACGTAATGATCACCGATCTGTTTCGCAATGACCTAGGAAAAATTTCACAAATCGGTTCCGTTAAGGTAAAATCATTATTTCAAACAGAAGCTTTTGAGTCCGTCTGGCAAATGACATCCGAGATCGATGGAGTTATTTTACCCGGTGTGAGTTTTCGCTCACTCCTTACAAATTTATTCCCGTCTGGTTCTGTCACCGGAGCACCAAAGATTCGTTCGATGGAGATACTATCCGACTTAGAACAAAGAAATCGAGGTTTGTATACAGGATCTATTTTCACATTATTCAAAGAAGCAGATCAAATGAACTCGGATGCAAGTGTCGCAATTCGTACTCTCCAACTGAATAAAAAAGACAAGCGTCTATTTGGTACATATGCTGTAGGCAGTGGGATCACCGTCCTTGCGAATCCTGAAAGTGAATATGAAGAGTGTTTATCGAAATTAACTTTCTTAACATCCACTGACATCCCTGATTTTGAAATCCTTGAGACCATTCGATTTTTCTCAGGCAGATTTAGATTGCTCTCATACCATTTGGAAAGAATGAAAAGATCCTGCGAAAGACTCGGATTTCCTTTCAATGAATCTAAAGCGATGGAAACGCTAGACGCAATCTCTCATGTCGCTTCAGGACTTCTTAGAATCAGACTTTTAGTGAATAAAAAGGGAGACTTTCGAGCAGAATCATTCGACTTTATAAGAACAAACAAGAAAAGAAAAATTAATCTTAGTTATTCGAAGTCTACTTTAGATTCAGAAGAAAAATTTCTTTATCACAAAACGACCATAAGACATTTTTATATAAAAGAACTCGAACTTGGCTCAAAAGAAGGAAGCGAAGATGTGATTTTACTAGATGAAAATGGAAATATCAGCGAAACTTGCTTAAGGAATCTTTTTTTTAAACAAGATGGACAGTGGTTTACACCTTCTTTAAATAAAGGCGGCTTGGCTGGAACTCTTCGACAAAAATTATTAGATAAAAAGTGGATTAAAATTCAAGATATCAATCCAACAGAACTATCTAAAGTAGACCAAGTCCTCGTAGGAAACTCTTTACGAGGACTGGAACGAGTCAATATTCACGAATTATAATATAAATCTACTTAAATCTTTGTCTTCAATGATTCCTTTTAATCTACCTTGGACAAAGTTTCTATCTATCGTGATACTCCTCTCTTCTGGCTTCAAATCAGGCGCATTGAAGCTTGTTTCTTCCAATAACTTTTCCATAATGGTATTGAGTCGTCTTGCCCCGATATTCTCATTTTTTTCATTCATCTCAAATGCCATATTGGCAATTTCATCAATTCCATCCGAAAGAAAGTTTAATTCTACTCCCTCCGTTCCAAGTAGTGCTTCATATTGTTTGGTGAGCGAAGATCTTGGAGTAGACAATATCTTGACAAAATCTTCTCTCGAGAGAGTTTCTAGTTCCACTCGAATGGGGAACCTTCCTTGCAATTCTGGTATCAAATCCGAAGGTTTTGACATGTGGAACGCGCCTGCCGCAATAAATAATATATGATCCGTCTTTAGTGGGCCGATTTTCGTAGATACCGTTGAACCTTCTACGATCGGAAGCAAATCTCTTTGGACACCTTCTCTGGAAACATCTGCCCCTTGACGACTTTCTTTCCCCGCAATCTTATCGATTTCATCCAGAAAAATAATACCCATGTTTTCTGCCCGTCGAACTGCCTCAGATTGAATTTTATCGTTATCAATTAGTTTTTCGGCTTCTACTTCTACGACGATCTTTTTTGCTTCACTTACTTTTACTTTTCGTTTCCCTTGTTTTTTCGGCATGATATCGCCAAGTAAATTTTGTAGTTGGTTGTCCATATCCTCCATATTTCCAGCACCAAATACTTGTAACATGGGCATTCCCGTCGGAGCAGCGGGTTTAGGAAGATCAATTTCAATTTCTTGGTCATCTAATTTCCCTTCACGAAGCATCTCTCGAAATCTTTCTCGAGATTGTTTATAACTTGTGTTCCGTTCTTTTTCCTCTTGATTTAACTCCTCTTCTTTTTTTGTAAATATTGGAGGCAATATCAAATCCAAAATTGATTCTTCTGCCTTAAAACTTGCAGTTCCTTTTACATTCTCTCTGTATTCGTTTTTAACAAGGTTTAAGGAAATGGTAGCAAGATCTCGAATCATTGATTCTACATCCCTACCGACATAACCAACTTCGGTATATTTCGTTGCTTCTACTTTTAAAAATGGGGCACCACATAACTTAGACAATCGTCTCGCAATTTCTGTTTTGCCTACTCCGGTCGGTCCGATCATAATAATATTTTTAGGATAGACTTCTTCCCTGATTTCCTCTGGAAGTTTTCGCCTTCTCATTCGATTCCGAAGTGCCACAGCAACGGCTTTTTTCGCATTTTGTTGTCCGACGATATATTCATCAAGTCGACTCACAATTTCTCGCGGGGTAAGTTCCTCAATTTGATGATTGGATGACTCGGATGCGACTTCTGCTAAAATTTCTTTGATTTCCATTTGATTATAATTCCTCAATCACCAAGTTGTGATTTGTATAAATACAAATATCAGCAGTGATTTTCATTGCCTTTGTTACGATTTCAACGGGAGTCATACTTGTGTTTTCTACGAGAGCACGAGCGGCACTGAGAGCATAATTGCCACCTGAACCTATGGCGAGAACTCCATCATCTGGCGAAATTACATCGCCAGTACCAGATATTAAAAAGCAATCCGTTACATCGCAGACGATCAGTAAAGCTTCTAATCTTCGTAACATGCGGTCCATGCGCCACTCCCTGGCGAGTTCAACGGCGGCTCGAGAGACGGAGCCACTGTGTTCATTCAATTTCTTTTCAAACAATTCAAAGAGTGTAAAGGCATCTGCCGCTGATCCTGCAAATCCAGCAATCACCTTACCACCATAAAGTCTACGCACCTTCCTGGCGGTATGTTTCATGACTGTCTGACCCATAGACACTTGCCCGTCGCCGCCGATTGCGGTTTTACCATCTTTTCTGACACAGAGGATCGTCGTTGCGTGAATTGCTTCCATAAGGATAAAATTACAAAGAGGGAAGGAATGTCGAGGAAAATGAAAACAGAATTGTCGTTAGAAATGGATCTGTATTTTCTTTCTTTTCCCAGTTTCTCCTTTTAATATTTCAATTTTCGATTTTGAAATCTTTAACTCGCCAGAAATACGTTCTACCAGTTCTATGTTCGCCTTGCCGTCAATAGGTGGAGATTTTAAACGAACGATCCATTCCGTTTCAGAAATTTTTTCTATTCCGGGCTTTTTTGAGTTTGGTTTGGCTTGAATCATTAAGATCATAAAGATATTCTTTTATGAGAGCTTACCATGCTCACAGAAAATCTTTGTATCTTTTTTCAAAAAAAGTGGAAGATTCCCATTAAGTGGCTAGACTTCCCTGAAGTCCGCTTATGGCAAGCTTACGAAAAAATTCTGAATATTCTAGGGGATCCCAATCTTTCTCACTCAGGAGTAAATTTCTTACTACATTGATAAAAGCACCGCTTAGGAATTGATTCACAACTTGATAGGGAATTTTTGGATCGTTGTACTGTTCGCGAATCACTTGATGAGTTCGAAATGATTCGGAAGTAATATAATCAATCACCTTTACTAAAAAATGATAGGGCATCCCATCAACAAACAAGCGTTTATAAAAATGAACGTTCTCTTTAATATTTTCAAACGCATAGAAAGTGAGCGGTTTTCCATCTGATAAAAGAGTCACAGGATCCAAAGACGTAACCTTCTTCTGCCCCTCCAAATATACATATTGAAAGGATTTCCAGAGCAAATCTTCCTTATCAGTAAAATAATGGTAAAAGTTTACACGAGTCATTTGAGAAGTTGAGGCAACCTGTTCCACGGAAATCTTCTCGTAAGGAGCTGACTCTAACAGATTCAAGAAATTCTGAATCAAGGATTCATAATTTTTTTCTAATTTTTTACTCATATTCTTTTACACCTGTAAAATTTCTCGATGGAGGCACTTGCTCTTTTTTTTGACAATGAAGCCAGCAAACATAAAAAACGTTTATGAAAAAAATCAATACTACATTTGCTTTCGAACTAATCGTATTCTCTTTGTTCTCTTTACAATGCTTTTCTTCTGCGGTAATTCGAGGCGTGAGTTACAAAGAGAACAATTATTGGTATCGGTATCAGCATTTCTATCCTGAAGATATCCGCTTTCAAAAAAATAATTTCCCCAAAGAAGAATTTTTAGAAATCAATGGACATCGAATTCATATTGATCGCTACCTAGCACAAAACCAATATTCTGATTGTAAAATTATTTTAATTCATGGCGCGGGAGGCAATGGCAGAGTTCTCGGAAATTTGGCCATTGGCCTGAGAGATCTAAATTGTGAAATCATAGCACCCGACTTACCGGGTTATGGACATACAGTTCCCAACCCAAACAAACAAACATTTTATGAAGATTGGGTGATTTCGATTAGCAAGCTAATCAATCTTGAAAGAAAGGAAAACAAAAGAATCATCTTATTCGGACTAAGTGTGGGTGGTATGCTTGCTTATCACAGTGCAGCATATAATGGAAATGTGAATGGTCTCATTGCGACCACTTTGCTTGATCCGAGAGAGCGGGATGTAAGAGATTCAATTTCTAGAAATTTATTTTTGAGTCGAGTAGGAATACCCATCAATCATTCCCTCACTTTCATCACATCAAAGTTTACATTTCCGATCAAGTGGTTTACGAATATGGAATTGATTACCAATGATCCTGCCTTTTCCCAAGTTTTTGAAAATGATCCGTATGCAGGTGGTTCAGTGGTCAGCTTAGGATTTCTAAGTTCGTATATGTATTATCAGCCCAAAATTGAGCCGGAAAGCTTTCAGATATGTCCTGTATTATTGTTACATCCGAGTTTAGATCCTTGGACACCCGTAAGCCTAAGTGAGATTTTTTTTAAGAAGTTAAAAACTGAAAAAAGATTTTTGTTACTTGAAGGTGCAGGACATGTCCCTTATGAAGAGCCTGGTAAATCGCAACTTTTTCAAGAAATTCAAAATTTCGTAAATCGCTGACGGTCCTTGATTGGTTATTTCCTCTTAATCATCACCATCTGATTTCCGATTTCAAAGGATTGGTCTAAAAAATAATAGTCGGTTAATTGTTTGATCATAAATATACCAATACCATTCTCTCGATAGTCACTCAGATCAAAACTTTTTAGATCTTTTGGTTCCGTTTTGATTCCATAATCCCTCACCTTTATTTCGACACGATCCTTCTCAAAATAGAAATCCAAAAATATTGGTTTATCATTTTGGCCATTGTATGCATGTTTAATTACATTGGTGATCGCTTCCCCAAGGATCATTTTTAAATCTACCGCATCAAAAAGGGTGAATCCATTTTCCAAGGCTAGGTTAAAAAAATAGTTACGAGTGATGGAAATATAACGAGGGTGGGATGGAATCTGCAAGCGGACTATTTTGGCATAGTCCGTTTTTTTAGGTTTGCCCGACGACATTATCCTCTCGGATGAAATTTCTTATGAACTTCTTTCAATGTTTTATTGGCCATATGTGTATAAATCTGAGTTGTTGAAATATCAATATGACCAAGTAACTCTTGAACCGATTTTAGATCTGCGTGGTTTTCTAAGAGATGAGTAGCAAAGGAGTGTCTAAGTGTATGAGGAGTTACTTTTTTCTTAATTTTGGTTCTTTTAATATAATGATTTAAAAGTCTCCAAACCGACTTACGATTGATATACGACCCTTTTTTAGAAACAAATACAAATTCACAGGCTCTTTTTTTCAAAATTTCAGTGCGGCTTTCTAACATATATTTTTTTAATATGTCTAATGACTTTTCGCCGAAAGGAACCAGTCTTTGACGTCCACCTTTACCTTCCACAGTGATCGTCATATTTTCCATATCAACATCACCGATCTTAAGGTTACACGCTTCCGAAATCCTTAATCCTGAGGAATAAAGTAATTCAAAAATACATTTATCTCGAAGTTCATAAAGATTATCATCCTTTATATTTTGAAAAAGCTCTTCGATTTCAGCTTGAGTCAAATAATCTGGAATGGTCCTTGCTACTTCGGGAGTTTCAATCTTTTCTGTAGGATTTGAATCCAGTCGTTTTTCATCTCTTAAGAATTTATAAAATTGTCTGATGGCGACAACTTCTCGAGCGAGAGTCTTTGCAGAAATTTTTCTTTCCCTTTCGCCCTCTAAAAAACGCATGATATCATTGGTCTTAACTTCTAAAAAGTTAATATGTTCTTTCTCAAGGAAGATCGCAAATTTATTGAGATCATAACCATAGGAGTAGATGGAATTATCGCTTAGACCTTTCTCTACAGAAAGGTATTCTTGGAAGGTTTGAAGTAGTTGATTTTGAGAACTTGGCAATTTGGAACCCATGGTGACTCTCTTATGTTACTAAAAGAGTCGGACAAAAAGTCTAAAGAGACTTATTATTTTTTTTGCCACCATGCCTTACTTGGATAAAAAAGGACAGAGAGCCGATTTACAATGAGATATTTTTTTTTAGCGTTTAGCCTGATGTTAGTTGCCGGCTGCGGTGGCCAAGAGATCAAACTCTTCCACGAGGGAAAATCATGGGAAGAAAAAGGCGAAAAAACGAAAGCACTCTATTTTTACGAACTTTCTCTTCGTGAAAACCCGAACTATGAGCCCGTTCTCAAGAGAATGGGACTACTTCTTGCTGAATCACGCCAGTCTCAGGCGACTTCCCTGTTTTACTTGGAAAAATACTATCTTGCGCACAAAGAGGACCTGGAAGTGAAGCGGGAACTCTTTCGGCTTTACCTTACGACAGGCTATGAAAAAGAGGCATTACAGATTTTGGAAGAAATTAGGTTCCAAGGTCCCAAGGAAGCACTTGATTTTTTTGAGTCGACCTACCTATGTTTGACAAGGACGAACAAACAAAAAGATTATCTGAAAACCTTAGAAACAAGTCCACTCGCTGCAGATCCTTATTATGCACCCTGGATTCGTTCTTGCGAAACAAAAATTTGAATTGTTGACGGTTTCCTGCTTGTATTCAGTCTAATTTTAGAATCATTCTAATGGAGAAGCAAATGACACATAAACTCGTAATCATCGGATCAGGACCTGCGGGTCATACGGCGGCCATCTACGCGGCGAGGGCGAATTTGAGTCCAGTGATGTATGAAGGTTTTATGGCAGGGGGTGTTGCGGCTGGTGGGCAATTAACGACAACCACAGAAGTGGAAAACTTTCCTGGTTTTCCGGAAGGCATTGACGGAACAAAACTCACCCAACTTTTTCGAGAACAATCTGCGAAATACGGAACTACGATTCACACACAAACAATAACGAAAGTGGATTTCACAAAACGACCGTTTCTACTTTGGGCAGATGACGAGCGATTGGAAGCAGACGCGGTCATCATAGCGACTGGAGCGACAGCGAAACGAATGCACATAACAGGTGAGGATGTGTTTTGGCAAAGAGGCATTTCTGCTTGCGCGGTTTGTGATGGGGCTCTCCCAATTTACCGAAACAAAGATTTAGCCGTGATCGGAGGAGGAGATTCTGCCATCGAAGAAGCAAATCATCTCACAAAATTTGCGTCGAAAGTGTATTTGATTCATAGACGTGACTCCCTTCGCGCTTCCCAAATCATGCAAAAAAGAGCATTGAATCATCCAAAAATCGAAATCCTTTGGAATAAAACTGTGATCGAAGCGAAGGGTGGCGCAGGTGGACTATCGACGATTAGCTTACAGGATACCGTGGACAAATCGATTTCAGATTTGAATGTAGGCGGATTATTTTATGCTATTGGACATATTCCGAATACAGAAATATTTAAAGCGCAATTGAACTTGGATGAGACAGGCTACATCATTACAACTCCAGGAACAACAAAAACAAACATAGATGGTGTTTTTGCCGCTGGAGATGTCCAAGACAGAGTGTACAGACAAGCAATCACGGCTGCAGGTAGCGGATGTATGGCTGCTCTAGAGGCAGAACGCTGGTTAGAAGGACATTAAACAATAGGAAAAGTTACTCGTTTCAAAGAGGACTACCATCTTTATTATAATATGCCTTTTGAGCTGAATTCCAAAAAACCGCACTTGATCCGTCAGGTGCGATCATCTTCTTTTGACCACTTGGCCAATTGATTATTTCCCATCCTTTGTATTTTAGTATGATAGAGTTTTCAGGATTAAAATAAAGTTCATAATCGTCATCGTACCACTTGTAATTCCCTTGTTTCCACAGATAAAAACGTTCCCCATTGTATCCGTAAAAGTCGCCCTCCACCTCCCCCGCATAACTAGAAACATCTGCTTCAAAGATTGCATTTAAATCAGGAATGTCGCCAATTTCTTTAATCTCTATCACACTTCTCGGAAGTTTGATTCTTTTGTTCTGAAATTGTTCAAATTCACTGATATGAAGTGGATTGATTTTTGTTAAATGTCCGTACTTCCAAAGTTTGATTTGTTTTCCAGACTTAGGATATACTTCTTTAAAGTCCTTAATGGCCCCATTGTAAAAAATGGAAGCATCCTTTCCAATTGCCTCTTTTAATGCGATTTTTGTAGATTCACCTAAACAACTTAGATGGAGATATTTTTTTACCGCTTCCTTTCCATATTCTTTGTGCATGTATTCTACGAGATAGGCACCTAAGGAATAAGGCAGTAAATCATGATAACCCGCCTGAATCATCTCCTCAAAATCTTTCGGAATTTTATTTTCTTTGATTTTTTTCGCAAGTTGATCGTAAATCTCTGCTCGTTTTTGAGGATAAAAAGTCGAAGCTACATGATTGGCAAATCCTTCCACAAACCATGGATCATTTTGATTTTGTACTGGCAGATTCGTTTGGCCTGATCTTTTTGTCAGACATGCAATCTGATGCAAGTTATGTGTCGCTTCGTGATAAAACGTTCCGAAATAAGTTCGGATTTGTATGTCGAGATCGACTACAGCATTTCCGGAGGATTGTTTCAGCGTGCTACCACAGCACAATAAAATCGAATCTTGTCCTCCAAATCCGCCTTCCGAAGATACTCCAGGCAAATTACGACCGTTATATGCGACAAATTCATTACTTTTATCAAAAAGTAAAACAGGGATCTTACCTTGATTGACAAGGCCATATTCACGTTCGACCTCCGACAAAAATGCTTTTGCATTAAATGATTCTCTAAGTCCATGAAGGTAAAAATTCCAATTGTCCGAATAATAAAAATCATACGGACCAATCAACACACGATTTTTTGCAAATTTTTCTGGGTTCGGTAAAAGCCAATTGAGTGCAGGGATTCGCTTTTCATTTTGGTAGGAGACTGCGTATTCATTTCTGTGTGGGACCCAAATTTTATTGATCTCACTTCCGTCCTGCCATAAATACCTTACTTGCGGTTCACATCCATTGCAGGTAGCTCTGTAAACATCAATGGTCAAAAGCCCCGGAATTTGATATTGCCAATTCCCATTTTCCCATTCTTGAAAGATCGAACCATCTGTCCTTTTCCATTGGTACAAACCGGTTTTCCATAGATATACCTGTCCCCCATCTGGACCAAAATAAGGCGCAGCCATACCGCTCGGAAATTTTAAGCGTAAGTTTTCGATTTTTGGATCATTCAGTTTTACATAATCTTCCCAAACGAGTGGTGCAGTGGATGGAAAAGTAAATTTTGCCAGTGCCGTGCGATTCGGATTTTTTTCGTAGGTTACCTTCTCCTGCGCAAGAAGATTAGAATCATTGCAAACGCTAATGAAGCAGAAAACAATCGGTATCATGACGGAATGTAACTTTTGAAGCATAACTTTTCCTTGGTGGAAGTCTTCCAAAAGAAAGGTATGGTATCAAATAAAATTAGGTCAAGTACGAACTTTTTAGAAAAGGATCAGATTTTTAGCCTGATTCTTGGTTCCGATAGGCAATGGCAATTTGGCCAGTTCTTGAGATTTCTCGGATACCAAAGTGTTTCATAAGCGAGATCATATTTCCAACCTGTCTTGTGTTTCCAGAAAACTCGAGCAATAGAGAGTCTTCTGTCATTTCTAAAATGTTCGCTCCGAATCCATTGCATACGTTCAAAGCCTCGGATCGGTTCACTTCGCTGATCTTTATGGAGATCAGGACAAGTTCTCTTTGGACAGAACTTGCATAAGCCATGTCTTGCACTTTCAAAACATCCGGCAATTTTAGCAGTTGATTCTTTACCTGACCAACGATCGTCTCATCTCCATTGAGTACAATGGTCATAGAAGAGACTTCTAAATCGTCTGTCACACCCACCGCAATGGAATCAATGTTATATCCACGTCGAGTGAAAAGTCCGGAGACATGGCTCATGACGCCCGGATGGTTGTTTACAAGAATGCTGAGAGTATGTTTCATTTTTTTAACTTAGCCAAATCCTTAAACTCGATTAAATCTTTTTGCGATTTTCCGGCTGGAATCATCGGGAATACTTTTTCTTCAGCAGGAATCATCACCTCCAGAAGAGCGGCTCCGTCATCTTTCAAAAAGAAATCAATTCCCTTGTCAATCTCATCTTTTTTAGATACCTTCATCGCTGGTATATCATAAGACTCCGCGAGTTTAACAAAATTCGGATTGTAAGTCCACTGAGATTCGCTAAACCGATTCTCATAAAATAATTCCTGCCATTGACGAACCATACCGAGAAAATTATTATTAAAAAGTAAAATTTTAACGCCTAATTTTGATTGTGCGATCGTCGCAAGTTCCTGAATACACATCTGAAAACTTCCGTCTCCTGTGACACAAATCACAGTTTTATCTGGATTCCCAAATTTGGCACCAATGGCTGCCGGAAGTCCGTAACCCATCGTACCGAGTCCACCAGAAGTTAACCAAGTATTCGGTTCATCAAATAGGAAGTATTGTGCCGCCCACATCTGATGTTGACCAACATCTGTAGAAACGACTGCTTTCCCTTTCGTACGATCATACACACGTTTCATAAAGTCTTGCGGTTTGATCTCCTCTTTGGTGCTATCAAAGTCGAGAGGATGATTTTTTTTCAGGTCATTGATTCTTTGGATCCACCCACTTCGATCTGTGGTTTTTATAAATGGTAAAATTTCGCGAACTGCATCTTTCAAATCGCCATTGAGGATATAACTGACATTCACACGTTTGTTAAATTCTGACGCATCAATGTCGATGTGTGCCCGAATAGCATCTGGTGCGAAGTCATGTTTGCGCGCCACCCGGTCATCAAAACGAGCACCTAAGTTAAGTATATAATCACATTCGAGAACCGCCTTATTCGCATAAGCTGTCCCATGCATGCCAAGCATACCAACGCTGAGTGGGTGGGTGCCCGGAAAAGCGCCCAAACCCATAAGTGTAGTCGTAACCGGTGCATTTGCTTTTTCGGCAAGTGCACGAATTTCTGCTGAAGCAAAAGAGTTAATCGCGCCTCCACCTACATACAAAAGAGGTCTTTTGGCATTGTTTAAGGCTTCTGCAAATTCTTGTGGATCGCCTTTTACCGTTTGCCTTTCGTAATGGTGTTTTGCGATTTTAAGAGATGTCGCTTTGCGAACAGTTGTTTTTTGGGTCTGGACATCTTTAGGGAAGTCAAGTAACACAGGGCCTGGGCGACCACCCATCGCAATCTTCATCGCCTCTTCGAAATGACGGGAAAGATCATCTGCATTTTTAATCAATGCATTGTATTTAGTGATGGGGATGGTAATTCCAAAGATATCTGCTTCTTGGAACGCATCAGTACCGATATCGGATGTGGCAACTTGGCCAGTAATCGCGAGTATCGGGATGGAGTCTAGTTTAGCATCTGTAAGGCCAGTGATGAGATTGGTTGCTCCGGGACCCGAAGTAGCAATGCAAACACCCAATTTGCCTGTGGAACGAGCATATCCCTCTGCCATATGAATGGCACCTTGCTCATGTCTTACGAGAATGTGCTTAATTTTCGTGCTATGGTAGAGCTCATCATAAAAAGGAAGGATCGCTCCGCCTGGATATCCGAAGACGATTTCCACGCCTGCTTCTTCCAAAAGTTCTACCATTAACCTGGCTCCAGTGATAGCTTCAGTTACTGTTGACATATGCGTTCCCCCACTGCCATTCCCTCAAAAAAGGGCGTTTCGTCAATGTTCTCTCGTTTTTGAGTCGATTTTTGCTCCTTAAATTTTCAAGGTGTTTCTTAAGCCGAACCCAAATGGAAAATACTGATTTAGAAAAGCCGCCCGAAGATGAAAAGTTCACAAAAATCAAAGCCCTCGCGAAAGAAGCTTATCGTTTCCTAGACCAAGGCAGATTTAAGGAAGCGAAAGAAAGATTGGAAATTCTATTAGAGGAAGACCCGACAAATACTTACGGCCTTGTCGGTCTCGGCGAATATTATGCTAAAACGAAACAACCAGAAGAGGCAATCAAATACTATCGTAAATGTTTAGCAGGTGATTCTACCAATAAATTTTCTCTCATGGGAGTTATGAATTGTTACAGAGACTTAAGTAGTCTTAAAAAAATCATAGAAGTTGCCGAAGAGTTCCATCACATAACAATCACAGATGCCAGCATCCTCTCTCGAGTAGCAGATGCACATAGAAAGTTAAAAAATTTCAAAGAATCTGAAGTTTATTATATGGAAGCATTACAGATCAATCCTAACGATCAATATGTGATTGTCGGACTTGGTCATTTGTTTTTTGCGTGCCAACGGTATGCAGAAGCCATTCACTGGTGGGAAAAACTTTTATCCAGCCAACCTAACAATATTAAAATACTAACAGAAATCGGCAACAGCTACCGGAAGATTAAAGATTTTGACAAAGCTGTTATCTATTATGAGAGGGCAAAAGATCTCGATTCTCGTAATTTTTTTGCACTTTATGGATTGGCAGAATCTTTTCGCGGTAAAAAAGATTTTGAAACCGCAATCACATATTGGGAAAAAATTCTGGAATTTGATCCGGAAAACAAACTGATAATCAACCGTTATGCGGACTCTCTTAGGGGCCTCGGAAAATATGACAAAGCCCTAGAATGTTTCAATAAAATTCTCGCAACGGGAGATGATTATTTTGCACTTCTTGGAAAAGCAGCAGCACTTCGTTTGATTGGCGATCTAGAAAAAGCGGAAGAAATATACGTCACCCTTCTCTCCAAATCACCGAATGACCCGAGACCAGCGCTCGAACTTTCAGACCTTTGGGATGTGATGGGCAAAAAAGTAAAAGCCATTAAGATGTTAGAAGATCTGTCGAAAAAAATCCCATCGAACGAAGCGATCCGAGAACGAATTGAGTATTTGAAAGATTAGGTGGTCTAAATCCTCCCGACAGCAAGCTACTCACCTCCCAGCCGTACAAAAAAAATCCGATGCTTTTACCCACCGGATTTTTTAACATTCAAAAACGACAAACTTACGGAGCGATTGTTTTAAGCAGAGTCAGATCCTCTTTTTTAAATACTTTGATCGTTGTTTTGTCGCCTTCTTTGGCTTTCCCCGTAACATAAATTTTGTCACCAAAGAATGTGATTTCTGAGTTTTCTTCAATTGCTTCTGCGGAACGAGCCTCAAATGTCAGGTCATTTTTAAATCTGGCTACATGGTATTTGTCTTGGAACTTTTCCACTACGTAGATTTTGTCTTCCCGATTGATCATTGGAGTTCTCCAGAAAACATCCGCGGTGTCGCTTGTTTTTTTGACCGCAAGTTTGTCTGGATCGAGTAACACCAATTTATGTTTTCTCGTTTCAATTTTTTCGCCATCGTAACCTAGAACGAGGACACCTTGGTTGGCAATTTCTTTAAAATCCTTGGAACAAATGTTATTGTAAGGGCTTTTAAAAAGTGCGTCATCTTTGGTTGTGTCGATTGCCCAAAGTTCGTTGGAATAGTGACCATCGGCATCATATTTGATGAACTTCATAAATAGAATTTTATTGTTTATGACATTGTCACTTTGTTCTTCTTTTTTCTTTAGTTCTTCTTTGGCATCTTTGAGTTCAGTTTTTAACTCTTCTACTTTTTGTTCTGCTACTTTCACAGCTTCTTCTGTTTTCGCACTTTCAGTAGTCGCAGTCGTCGTCCCCTCTTTTCTTGCTTCTTCTTTAGCCGCAATTTGTTCTTCTTTTTTGTCTAACTCATCCTTTTTTGCTTCCACAACGGCTGCTTGGGTTTCCGTTTTGGCCGTTTCTTGTTGGATGGCTTTTACTTCTTCTGTCTTCTTTTCAATTTCAACTTTGTTTTTGACAGGATCTTTTTTAAGTTCATTTAACTTGGCAACTTCGGTAGCTTCTTTTTTCTTTAGCTCTTCTTTTTTCTGCTCTACAGCTTTTTGCTCTTTCGCTACCTCTTCCTTTTTATCTTGGACAATTTTCTTTTCTTCTTTTAACTTTTCAGTTTGAAGATTGTCCATTTTTTTTGCTTCTTCCTGCATTTTTTGTTTCGTGACAGGATCTTTTTCTTTATCTTTAACGATTTTATTTACTTCTTTTTCTAGCTCGTCAGTGGTTACATCCTTCCCACTGTCTTTTAAAATATTTTTTTCAATCGGTATCAGAAGCTGTGTTTTGCCAGACCAATTTTTATAGTTTGTGTCTAGTCCCACTTTATCGGCTGTTAAGGTTTTTATCACTTCCTCTGAATATTTTGAAGTAAAATATTTTAAGTCTTTTCTATGGGCAGCATTATAATATACTAAATATTGACCAAGCGTATCAGCACCGCCTGCTTTGTATTGAAAAGATGTTTCTACATAGGAAGCCACAATCCGTACAATGGAGTTTACATGATCAAAAGATTGCGATTCACTGATCGTAAGAATATCTGCACCTAACTTTCCATCTTTACCAGGTTGAATTCTTTGGATCGAAACACCACCCGTCACACTGGAATCACTTTTCTGGATTCCTTGGGCTAATTTTTTACCCAATTCTTGATTTTCTTGAACGATATCGGAAGAAGCCTTTTTGTAAGACTTGTTGATAAACTCAATTCGTTTGACTCCCTGGAATTCGGATTCTCCAAGTGGAGCCTTCGATTCAGCGGAAAGACCTAAAGAAACAGCAAACACCAACAACGTGGCAGCGCGAAATATTCTCATTTCACCCTCTTGAATTTTTTTTTAAGAATGCGCCAAGTATACTCGGAAGAAGCGAATCTGCAAAGCAAGTTTTGTTACATGAAAAAGATATTTACCCTAGAGTTTCCCATCGGATTTTGGAGGGGAAATGGGAAATTTTACTTCTAGAATCTACAATTTTAACGCAGGCCCAGCCATGCTTCCGACAGAGGTAATGGAAAAGGCACAGGGAGAGTTCCTCAATTACCGAGGTTCTGGGATGAGTGTCATGGAAATGAGTCACCGTGAATCCCACTTCCAAAACATTTTAGATGAGTCTCTTTCTACTTTACGAAATCTTCTTCAGATTCCTGACCGGTATGGTGTCGTCTATTTTCCAGGTGGTGCCACACTTCAATTTTCCGCAATCCCTCTGAATTATTTAGCCGAGGGAGAAAGTGCCGACTTTGCCGAGACAGGTGTATGGGCGACCAAAGCATATGCAGAAGCAAAAAAGTTTTATCCAAATGTGAATTCTATTTTTGACGGGAAATCTAAAGGTTACATGGAACTTCCAGATCTCACCGACGAGATGGTTTCAAAAGCTGCGAAATTTGTTTATATTACATCCAACAATACGATTTATGGGACAAGATATACGAACATTCCGACTTTCAAAAAGGTACCTCTCATCGCGGACATGACGAGTGAACTCTTAAGTCGAAAATTAAAAATAGAAAATTTTTCTGTCATTTTCGCAGGAGCTCAAAAAAATATTGGACCTTCCGGTTTAACGATTGTTATCTATGACAAAGAAAAGCTACCAAAACAAAAACATCCCATTCCAAATTTAATGAATTTTGAGCTTATGGAAAAAAGCGGATCAGTTTATAATACGCCACCAACCTATTCCATTTATATCGCCAATCTCGTATTCCAGTGGTTAGAAAAAAAGGGAGGTTTGGCAGTAATGGAAAAAGAAAATGAAGAAAAAGCCAATCTTTTGTATACCGCCATCGACAATTCCTCTCTGTATACGGCACCCGTTCCGACAAAACATCGTTCTACGATGAATGCTGTTTTTCGAATCAAAGATTCCAATTTAGATGCATCGTTTTTGAGAGGTGCGGAAAGCGCAGGGTTATGTGGTTTAAAAGGTTACCGTGATGTAGGAGGCTTTCGAGCCTCCATTTATAATGCGATGCCGAAATCTGGAATTGAAACACTCATCTCTTATATGAAAGAATTTGAACGGAAAGCTTAATTGAAATTGATCCGAAGTTCCATCATTCTGTTGGCATTTTCGAGTTTCCAGACTCTATCTCCAACTTCGATTTGGATTGCAGAAGGTATGCCTTATGCCAAGGAAGCGAGAGAATGTTATGTGCCGTTACAAATGAATTCTCAAGTCTCCCAGCTTTCAAGAACTGTAGCCGAATTTGCAGACAAAGAAATCAATGAGAACGCCACTGACTCGACCAATGCTAGAATTGCCTCCTTGCTTTGTTTACGGAAATATCTAAAAAGCGAAGAGGATAGAAAAGCTCTCGCAGATTCATATGAAAGATCTGTGTTTTCAGAAGACCACTTAAATCTCATCGAAAAAAAAATCTTACTGAAAAAAGACCGAGAATACTACTTAACACCAATGGAAGAACGATCAGCGACCGATTACTATTTGCTCAGAGAATCACTCGCTGCTGATATCAGAAAACTAACCCTTTCTGCAATCCTCATGGAGGAGAAAGAATGGAAGGAAGAAGGAAAAAATTGGCGGGAAGAGACCAAGGCACGGTACGGTGCACTTCTTCGGGAAAGAGAAAAATTTCTTTTTTCCCTTTCGATTGAAACTAGGGCATCCTATCTTACTTTTTTGAGACAATTTACGGAGAAATAAAAATGAAACCAAAAATCGGAATCGCGTCGGACCATGGAGGGTTTGTCCTGAAGGAATTCCTTAGGAAATGTCTGGAGGAAAGCTTCGAAGTGGTCGATTACGGTACTAAGAGCGAAGCATCTGTTGATTACCCGATTGTAATTGGCGAGGCCTGTCGTAAAGTTCTGGCGGGTGAAGTCCCGAGACTCATCGCCCTTTGTGGTACGGGCATTGGTGCCTCTATTGCTGCGAACCGGATTCCTGGAATCCGAGCCGCACTTTGCCATGATGATTTTACGGCGGAAATGTCGAGGAGGCACAATGATGCCAATGTCCTCGTCCTCGGCGGTAGGGTTCTGGGAACAGATCTGGCTCTTCGGATAGTACAAAAATGGATCGATACACCATTCGAGGGCGGACGCCACGAACGAAGATTACAACTTATAGAGGAACAAAAGCCTTAATTTTTCTTTTGATTTCTTTTTCCTCGCTTCTTTCCAAAGAGATCGTCACACAAATCAGTCCAGACTTGAAAGAATGGAAAAGGTCTGGCGCTGTTCTAAACACCCAATCGGGCAAAAAAGATGTCCTTCGTCCGAGAGAAAATACGCCTCGCTCTGGGGAGATTTTTCTCGACTTCGAAGGGGAAGTCCAAGATCCAGAGAGCTCGGAAACTCCACTCATTTCCCAAGCGAAAACAATTTCCGTTCTCTCCTCTTCCTATATTAGAGATTCAAAATATTCGATATTTGGAAAGACCTCCGCTTATTTCTCAGGGAAAAGAAATCAAATTCATCTAGGTGTCTCTGGTTCTCATTTTTTTGGATCCCATCCAGAGCCATTTACAATTACCATTCCACTGTATATCAGTGAACAAGGTGGATCTTCCGTCGTACTTGATAAAACTGTTTTCATTAAAGGCAAAAAATATGGATTCAGTTTGGAAATTGAAGAAAACAAACTCATGTTCTATGTGAATCAATTGATTCGAAAAGAAAATGGATCAACAGTGTCTGCCGTTTTACAGGCAAAAAATCCACTTCCTAGAAAAGAATGGGTCATCATCTCTATCTACTTTGATACGTTATCAAATCAAATCACTCTCTTTCAAAATGGATATCAAATCTCTAAATTCGAAGCGACAGGAGCAGAGATTGAGGGAATCGGTTTTCCTGAGGTTGATACATCGAATCTGATACTTGCAAAATCATATTTCGGAAACATTGATGGTTTTCATATCCATAAAGGAGAGCCTTTAACAGGAAAAGATTATACCAGGTATGGACGAGTCAAATATCAGGACGATACAAAACTAGCATCTCATGACGGAAGTTTTGTCTCGTCACCTGTGTATTCAACTAAATATAGTTATACGTCCCTTGAAAAATATAATCTTTCCATTGATAAACCGCAAGATACGCAAGTCCAAGTTTTTTTTCGGGCAAGCAATCAGAAATTTAGTGATGATGAATCGAAGGGTCCAAGATGGTTACCTCTAGAGGATTCAAATGCAAATCACAAAAATGCACCAAAATTCAAGTTTCACCAATGGAAAGTTTGGTTGCGTTCAGACCCGCAGGGAAAATCTGCTCCTTCTCTTTTTGGAATTCAATATTTTATCAAAGAACAACTTCCTCCAGAGATTCCCACAAATTTTCGTGTAACACTAGCGAAAGACCGCGACAAAACAGTCTGTTTTTCCTGGACTTCGAATCATGAAAGGGAAGTGCAGGATAAAGGTGGATATTTAATTTATTACGGAGTAGAACCCGATCGAATGATTGGATCTTTATTCGTAAAATCGACAGAAGGAACACTTTCGTTGATAGATGGAAAATCTGGCGAAGCGGATTATAAGAGTTTAAAATTTTGCGCAGATGAGGAAACACTGATCTCAAATATTTATATCACAGACTCGGATATAAAAAATCTTCCTGTAGCTGTCGCCGATCCGACGTTTGTTTCTCGCTTAGAAAGACGGGGTGCTTTATTCCAACAGGGTATCACCTACTATTTTAAGATCAGTGCTTACAATCAATATTACGACGAATGGGAAGGTAGAGATCAAAAAAGCAAATTGTCTGCCCCGTTAACGATCAGCTTTCCGAAAGAAATTTCGCAAAGGTAATACAGGCGAAGAAATACGTTCAATTTCTTCGCAAATTAATACTTCATCATTTCCACTCAATTGGGCTATAGCTAATTCGATTGAAAAAACGGTTGGTTCCTTATTTTCACAAACAATTTCTAGGACTTTTCGATCAATGGGAAGAATCTCTTCTACTAACTCTCCGACTAAATGTAAAATCGTGCGCCATTTTTCGGAATTTTCTAGTCTCAGTGATTTCATTAACATTAACAAGGAATAGACGGAAGTGGAAAACCTATTCCCATCGTGTAAAAGTGATTCCAGTTCACTTCCGATCTTCTTTTTATATGAAGAATTTAGAAGATTCAGCAAAAGGGATGCGGAAAGATAAAGTTTCAATCCAAAACCTCAACCAATGACCGTATCGCCTTAATCCGAGTGAAATCTGATTTTTGGGTGATCTCATTTCGAAGAGCCAATCTCAACAATTCTGCTTGCGAAATCCCACGTTTCTCCGCCTCATTTTTTAATAATAATATCTCTTCTTCAGAAAAAAGTATCTGGAATCTTTTATCAATTTTTGCCATTAGTCCTCCTCTTCTTTTTCCCTTTCTGCTTTTTCATATTTCCGCCAGTACAGTTCAGCATCTCTCCATTGACCGAGGGATTCATAAAGTGCAGCTATATTATAATATGCTTCTGTTAATCGATAGTCTTGTTTTACTGATTTCTGGAAGAGTTTAATGGCCTTTTCTTTATTGTCAGAGAACCATTCGCTGAATGCCCAAAGATACAGCCACCGTCCTAAATTGGAATCTCTGGGTCTAATTTTCTGAAGGTGAGTTACGTTCTCTTGGAATATTTTTGCCGATTTTGTGTAGTTTGCTTGGATCGCATTATTTTTATTGATGCGAGATTCGATAGCTTCGTCATTTTTCGGAACTTCTAAATCATTTCGATACAAAAGGGCTTTCGCATAAAGAAGTTTAAAATAAATTTCGGAAGGACTTAACTCTAAATATCTTTCTAAGTATGGTATGGAACTAGTTTCTTCGTCTGATCTATGATAGGTGAATATTTGATTCTTTAAAGCCGTTGTAACTTCCTTTTTCCTAGAAACTTCCGCTGCTAACGAGCTCTGAAGAAGAAGAAAAAGGGAAAAAAGAGTTTTAAATATAGAGATAATAATTTTCACCATTTTCTGGATACTTCATATATTTAGCTTCATAAGGAAACGGATATGATTTTAAGAGTAGCTCCAGTGGTTCTCTGATATCATTTTCACTCAAAACAAGAAATTCATTCGGAGAATTTTCAATTACTCGATCATCACTATTCACTATTTTGGTTACTTGGTGAAGCATCGCTGCTTTTTTGGCCTCATTGGCGTCTGTCGGGTGATAATTTTCCCACACAACATGCGTTACATGAGCATTCCGTTTTCCTCCAAGTGTCGCCTGCAAAAACGACCGAACCATCCAGGACAAACTATCCTCAAAAAGATCCGGAGTTTTATCCTCTTTTTCCATTAGTACATGTAATGCTGGGATCAACTGTTTTAGCTTTTCTACAATCATCCTCTTGTGAGGCTCTAAAAATTTCGCATTTTCGTTCTTATCTAAAAAAATTAGAAACAAACCAGAAAACCCCATTACATCCAAATTAAAGGCAATGATGGACTCAATTTGTGCGAGTATTTCCCATGAGAATTTTTTCGAAATGAATTTATCCAATTTTACTTTTTCAGTGATTTCTATCGATGCAAATCCTTGGTCATCAAAATTTAGAAAGGGATCATTGTAGAGAAAGATGAGATTAGAACGTGTGTTATAGTCTAAACCAAAAGAAATCTGACTGTGATAAGATCCAATTGTATCATTTAAAAATAGAAATGAGAATCTGGGCGATCCGAGGCGCTGGATAAAATTTCTCGTGTATTCAACAATGCCGTCCAAAGAAACTTCATCTCCTCGGTATACTCTATCGAGCAGAGAATACTCTACTTTTTTCTCTTCCGGGATGTTCCACTGTGGTGGCATTTTTTTCGAATCTGATTGCCTTCGCCCTAAACTCGTATCTGAAGTGATTACCTGATCTACGAGATTCTTCAATTCAACATTAAAAATAGAATCTCTCTTGCGTTGGACTTCACTCGAAATCACAGTTGTTTTTTTGTTCCAAAGGCTCGGTGGGAGATAGTTGAGGGTTTGATTTTTCACGATGACTCCTCCAATTTGAATCGGACTATTTGTTTCTGCAATCGCTTCTTTCTCACTTTTTAATATGATTTCTGGCTCCAACTCTTCAGGTAGATCGGGAGCTAGATCCTCAGAAAGCTCCGGTTCCAGTATCTGCTCTTCTTCTAAAACAGCAATCGACAAAGGACTAGATTCGAATCTACGAAATTTTGAAAATGCACTCAAACATAGAAAAGGAACGAGAGAAAAAAAGGATGAATAGATAAGGATTTGGAAAACTCCTTCCGATTTATACACGAAAAGTCCATCTGTGATAGAAGGTTTATTTGTCTCTGGTGAAAAATAATAAGCTTTGAACGG
>Ga0075156_10000137_pt1 | contig 36358 bp, 31 predicted proteins | sample JI81AbrownDNA_FD_70966 | JGI IMG/M metagenome (GOLD analysis project Ga0075156, IMG submission 70966) | Wastewater effluent complex algal communities from Wisconsin, to seasonally profile nutrient transformation and Carbon sequestration -... | ecosystem: Engineered > WWTP > Effluent > Algae...
CGCTCCGCCGGTAGCCGCCCCGGCCGGCTGGTACGACGACGATTCTGGCCAGTTGCGATGGTGGGACGGGCAGGAGTGGACCCAGCAGTACTACACCGCCGCTCCGCCGGTAGCCGCCCCGGCCGGCTGGTACGACGACGGTTCAAGTCGACAACGGTGGTGGGACGGTCATGACTGGACCGAGCACTACCAGGGTTCCGGGCCGCGAGCTGAGCTCCCACCGGAATGGCGAGCCGCGCTTGGTGGACACTACTCGAACGATCTCGAACGAGGACACGGTCTGCCGACGATCAGCTTGAGTCGTGCGCAGTGGGAGGAACAGGCTCGCACCATGTTCCAGGAGCGCGTGATCAGCGAGTTGCAGTGGCGGCTGCTGTCCAACGCGCGCATCGAAGGCGCCGACAGTGACCTCCTGCAATGGCAGGCATGGCTTCGAACTCTCACCGCTGAAGAGTTCTCCCACCACATCGACCAATATGTTGCGTCCCAGCCTGCCCAGGCCCTGGAGTTGGCTACCGCTGGCTGGTACGACGATGGTTCGGGCCGTCAACGCTGGTGGGATGGGCTGGAGTGGACTGGCTACTTCCAGACCGACGAGTCCAGAATGCTTCCTGCCGGCCGGTAGACCGGGACACTCAACCGTTAGCCGCCCAGTGCTCGCGGGTCCATCAACCGATCAACGCCAGCATCGAAGACCAGGTTCTGGCGGGCGTTGACCTGCTTGATGTTGTCGAGAAGTTGGGAATCGACAGCCTGCAGTGCTGCGTGCACGCTTGCGAGACGTTGGTCCGGGTCATCCCACAAGCGCGGATTGGCGATGATGTCCAGAGCGTATTCGTGGCCGAGCGCGGCGACGAACTTCCCGAGGATCTCGTCGTACTCGGCCAGCGCCCGCCGCCGCTGTGACGTGCTCGCCTTGGAGTTCAGTCGCTGGAACAGTTCGGCAGTGTTGTCCACGAGCAGATCGATCTGCTCGGCGATCATCCCGGCTGACCGGCTTGTGGCCGCAGCCTGGAAGTACGACTGCCGCAGCACCCGGAGTTCGTCGAGGTGAGCGCGGATCGGCGGCGGGACCGGGCCGGACTCGTGCATCACCTTGGCCGGTATGGGACGAGCGGGCCGATGGCGCAGGAACAGGACGAGCGCAACGGCGACGATGGATACCCCGAGGACGGCGATTAGAATCCAGCCGAAGGTTGTCGGGCCAGCGCTGTCGAACGCTGCCGTCGTCACCGCGGCAACCATCCCGATCACGAACAGCGCACCGTAGACCACCCCGATGACTTTCCAAACGGTCTTCTTGTACCGGTCGTAGCCCTCCAGCCGAAGACCCCAGGCGTCACGCTGGCGACCGAAGAGAGTCAGGAAGACGTCGATGATCCACCAGTAACCGAAGCCGCCGAAAGTGAACAGTTTCGCGAATGCCGACTTGGTCTTCCCCAGATAGAACCGATCTGCTCCGAACATTCCGAAGAAGTACGACAGGACCAGCGTCACGAGGTAGCTCTTGCTTCCCTCGGGAATCGCGTTCGCCGGACGGATCCCCGCGCCCGACGTAGGCGCTACCGGCGCATGCGGTTGAGGATTCCAGCCCGGCGGTACGGGAATCCGTACCGGTGTACGACTCGCTCCTGGCGGCGCCGGAACCCCCGCCGGAAACGGCGTCTGCGATCGTGGCCGGGGCGGAGGCGGCTGCGGCACACGCGGCGGCGGAGGATTGGTCACTCGCGATCACCCCTCTCCGAAGGGCTCACGCATCACTGCGCACTCCCGCATCTGAGTCCACCCGAGGCCTACCAAATCCCGCCGCGCGGACGGCGGACGCAACCGGCGCACCAGCGAGCCTGCCGAAGTCGAGGATAGTCGAGGTCAGCACTCGTCGTCGCGGCTTTCGCCTCGCCACCAATCGAGGGTCGTCCACCTGAGACAAACGTCCCGCCCCACCGACGTCCGCGCGTCCTCCCCACGTCGGCCCATCGGATGCGATGTGCCGGCGTTCCCCTCAGTGCGCTAGGGGTGGGATCGCGTCGACACTACCCACGCTCTGCCGGAGCACCATCTGCTCGGAGCTCATGTCCTGTGTCGGCTTGGCCCGCTTCTTGTGCTCTTTCACGGCGCTGTGACGAGTAGCGCGGGCACCGCGGACAGGAGCTGTTGGAACCCTGCGTTCGGCGATCAGGTAGCGAGCCGGACGCTGGCCAGTGGCGTCCGCGAACCTGCGGATGAGGTCGGACTCGATTCTTGCCGGGTCCGTGCCTTGGGGGTCCGACAGCGACGAGGAGTTCGCCCGCGTCGACCAACTGCCAGATCTACCGGCCGGCCCAATGCCGGGCACGACCGCCCAGTCCCTGACCCGGCGATGCTCACAGTCAAGCCTGCGTTGCGCCCTGCCGCATTGCCGAAGTAGACGACCTCGGCGCCGTTCACCCGAGCCGTCGCGAGCGGCTCTGAGAAGACCGACGGATCCCGCGAGTCGCGCCCGCCGGGTTCGCCGTCAGGAACTCGGCGGCTCCTGGGCGCAACGGAGCACCGCGTAAACCCCTCGAGTTGAGGGACTGTGGCGACGGGAAGATCGGCGAACCGGACGAACCCTTTAGAGCCGAAGTCCCTCAGCTCGGCTCGCTTCGTCACCATGGCGACCATTGTCCAGCATCGCCGACCTAAGAACTTCCTGAGCCTGAGAAGGCACGGCAGTGCCGCTGTCCCCAGCGTTGACAAGGGGATTCACCAGTAGTCCCCGGATGCCAGTGCGCCTCCCTGTCAATGTCCCCGGCAGATCTGTGGATAACTCGGGCCGCTTGGACAGATCTGGGGACAAACACAACTACATCGACTTGATCGCCTTACGTGGTCGCGAAGACGGCGAAGGGAGACATGAGATGAAGTCGGTGGTTAACGAGCTGGACTTCGCCAGCTCGGAGACTGTGCCAAGCGAGGTTGAGGCGGCATGGCCCGGGTGGCAGGAGCTTCACCCGGAGCTGCGTGTCGTTGAGGCCGGCGGACTGCGCGCGTGGTTGAAGCAGGTACCGGGCGAGGAGAGCGACAGGGTGCTGTGCGTCCTCGCTCGGCGGGCCTCGGAGCAGGGTGATGACGATCACGACGCGCGGGCGGCACTGGTGTGGGCGCTGCTGCCCGGGGCAGGCTGCCTCGCTTCCCGCTACCGGCACTTGCCGAATTCCAACTTCATGGTCGCCGAGCAGCTGTGGATTCAGGCCTCCCAGTTCCCCTGGCGGACCACCTCGAAGGTTGCGGCCAATGTGCTGGCCAAGGTGCGCAATGAGGTGCTGCGGGAGATCGGGGCGTCGACCCGTCCCGATCCTGCCGAACGGCTGAACGCCTCCGCGACTCAGTACGTCGACACCTGGCGCTCGCACATCGCACCGGCCGAGCCGACCGGGGCCGACGAACTGCATGACCTGCTCGACCACGCGGTTGACACCCAAGTCATCACCCCATGGGATGGCGCACTGCTTCTGGTGGCCGTGGATGTGGGCTACGACGCCAGCTGGGCGCTCAAGCGAGACAGCTGCCTCGGCGGTTTCACCGGCAACGCCTTCTCCGCTCTGGTGGCCCAGCGGTTGGGCTGCTCGGCACGGACAGTCCGTCGACGCATCCACCGCGCGGTTCGGGCGCTGCGCGACTCGCTGCCGCACCTGCTCGATGAGATTCGTGATGCTGCCTGAGGTCGCGGTGGCCGACATGGATGGCGCGGTGCCTTCTTCATGGCCGAGGTGATGGGAATGACTGACGAGACGATCGAGTGGGCGCCACTCGCAGCAACCGTTCGGAAGGCTCTCGCCCTGAGAGTGCGCCAACAGGTGCGGCCGCCGGGCAGCGGGCTGTACGGATGGCAGCCCCGCTACGACGAAAGCGTCGTAGCGGTTGCCGGGATGGCCGGGTCGGTCGGCGCTACGACGGTGAGTCTGGCTCTGGCGTCCGTGGTCGCGCTCACCGGCCCTGCCCGGATCATCGAGTGCGCACCCCCCACCCGCTCCGGGCTGACTGCCGCGTCCTCCGCCGAACTCGGCACCGGTCGCGGTGGCTGGAGGAGGGGTCAGCGCGAGGGCGTCACGTTGATCCGCCGGAGCTCGACGTCCTTGTTCGACGCAGCCCCACCACCGCCGGAGGAGGACGGGACGTTCACCGTCCTCGATATCGGGGACCTACTGACTGATCGGTCCGGCGAGCGGTCGATCGCTGCTGACGTCGCGAGTGGCTGGGTGCTGGTGGCGAGGGCGAGCGTCCCGTGCCTGCGGCAGCTGGAACTCGTCCTCGGCGTCGGACCGGCACACCACCCGACTCTCGCGATCGTCGGAACCTCTCACCGGCGTTGGCCGACCCGGCTGGCCTCGGCCATCCAACCGCGCACCCGCGCGCTGTTCGAGGCGCGCCGAGTAGCGACCTTCCGTCACGACAAGCGCCTCGCGCTCACCGGCTTGACACCGGATCCACTGCCCAGACACGTCGCAGCCTCCGCCCGGACGCTGCTCACCATCCTGGAAGGACTGAGCCAATGAGGTTCCTGATCCCGCTCAAGGTCTGCCCGGTCGCACCGGGCCAGGCTCAGCAGTACGTCGATCAGATCACCGGCAACGTCTTGTGGGGCGTGCAGTGGATCTTCGTCGTCGCCCTCGTGATCAGCGTCGCCGCGATCGCCGGCGGCCGTCTGTTCATGATGCCGCACGCCTCCCGCGCCGGGGTCATCTCCGCAGTCGTCGTCTTTTTGTCGGTGATCGCCTACCTGACCCTGCCGTCGCTTCTCGACGCGCTGATGGGGAAGGGCTGCATCTGATGGCTGCCCAGGACATCACCGGAGCGCCGTGGCCCCGGTGGCGCCTGTTCCTCGGGCTGGCTGTGGTCGCGACCGCCGGCCTGCTGCTGTTCGGCGGGCTGATCGCCACCATGCTGGCACTCGTCGTCCCCAGCAAAGCGGGGACGGAACGGGTCGACGTCCTGGCCGCGGAACCTTCGAGTGATGAACGGCGAGACGCGATCGCGGCATCATCGCTGCCGGATGTCCCGCGTGACGCAAGGTGGCCCCACGCCCCGGCTGCAGTCCCACCCGCGGAGATCACGATCCCGGTCTCTGCGTCGATCGGACCGGCAGGCGTTTCGTCGGGGTTTCCCAGGACGCCCGAGGGGGCGCTGGGTCAGCTGGCGGCGATCGAGGTGCGGCTGCTGGAGGCAATGAGCATCCCGGTCCTCAACCAGGTGCACTCCGCCTGGGTTGCGCCCGGTGGTCCAGACCTCGCCGCGTGGGAGATGTCGGCCAACGTCCAGGCCTTCCTCGGCGCCGTCCCACACGAGGCACCCGGACGGATCGACGACACCACGACCGTCACCGTCATCCCAGTCGGTGCCCAGCTGAAGGGGACGGACGGCCAGGACTGGGTCCTGGCGTGCGTGATGGTCGAGGTCCGCGCGACTGTCGCCACCGATGCACGCATGGCCTACGGCCACTGCGCCCGGATGGCGTGGGCGAACGACCGCTGGCGGATTGCGCCCGGCGTCCCACCGGCCGCGGTCGATGGCGCGTGGCCGGCCACACAGGCGTTCATTGATGCGGGCTGGAACACCTGGAGGCAGGCATCGTGATCCCGATCTTCCCGAACCCGTTCGACCCACTCGGCAACGTCGCCTCGAAGATCGTCTATGACGGCTGGACGGCGGCGATGCTGGGTATCTGGAACGCCGGCCTCTGGCTGCTTCAACTGGTGCTGAACCTGGGCGACATGCTGCTGACCCCGGACCTGCGTGAGGGCGGGCCCGGCGCAGGCATCTACCGGACGGCCTTCTGGATCGCTGGCGCGCTGGTGCTGATCCTGGGCATCGTTCAGATCGGGACGGCTGCGGTCCGGCGCGACGGCCGCAGTCTCGCCCGAGTCGGAATCGGTCTGGTCCAGTTCGCCGTGGTGTGGGCGGGTTGGCTCGCCTACGGGGTCGTGCTGATTGCTGCCACGTCGGGACTCACCCGCTCACTGATGCGGTCCCTGCTGAACGCGGACGCGTGGTCGGCCATCAAGATCGGCGCACCCTTCGGCGCCGGGGATATCACCGACGCCACGGTCGCTACCGTTCTCGGCTTCATGGGCTTCTTCGTCGTGATTGCCGCGATCGGCCATTTCCTCGTCCTGCTCGCGCGGGCAGCCGCGCTGATGGTGCTGGCCGCGACGACCCCGATTGCGGCCGCCGGCCTGATCGGCGACGCGGGGCGACCGTGGTTCTGGAAGTCGCTGCGGTGGTTCCACGCCGCTGCGTTCGCGCCGGTTGTGATGGTGCTGGTCTTCGGGCTCGCGAACCAGTTCACGACCGGCATCGCCACCGGCCTCGGCAAGGACTTCTCCGCGATCGGTACCTCGGTGGTCGGGGTGGTGCTGATCCTGATCTCGGTGTTCAGTCCGCTGGCGCTGTTCCGGATGCTCGCCTTCGTTGACCCTGGCACCAGCTCCGGGGCCGCGATGCGTGCCGGGCTGGCAGCGAACGGCGGCATCCAGGGCCTGCTGTCCCCCAAGCCCGCGGACGGTGGGGCGGCAACTCGGACAGACGAACAGGGACGGACAAGTGCGGAGGGCTCGGCCGAGGCGCAGACCACGTCCCGGTTCGCGAACTCCGCCTCGGGAGTCATGAAGTTTCTCGGCCCGGCTGGCCAGGTCGCCGCAACGGGTCTTGGCGTGATGGCCACCATCGGCACACGTGGAGCCTCGATGGGTGCCGACCTGACCAGCCAGATGGGCGTGGGCCACCAGGTCTGGCCACCCGATCTGAGCCCGCAGGCCAGGAAGGCCAGCCAGATCCAAGACAGCCGCCAGGACCAGAACGGCAGCTGCGGCGACCCGCCCGCGGACAACACCGAAGCGGGTGCGGACAACACCCCGCCCGCCCCGGGCAACAGCGGGGCACCCTCGACCCTGGCGGCTCGGCCCACCGTCGGCGCCACTCCAGCAGGCGGTGCGCTCGCGGGTGGAGGAACGGCAACAGGCGGCGGGGAAGCTGCCGCAGCTGCAGCGGCCCTGTGACCGGAAGGACGAACGATGGCTGTCTACAGCGACTACTCCCGAGACCGGATCGGCTGGTTCTTCGGACTCACCGGCCCCCAACTGGCCGGGCTCGGCGGTGCCGCGCTGCCGGTGTTCATCGCGGTGAACCGGCAGCAGTGGAGTCTGGCCGGGTCGCTGATCCTTGCGTGGGCTGCCTTGCTCGTCCTGGTGACCGTCCCGATCCGGGGACGCTCGCTCACCGGTTGGCTCGTCGCCTGGTCTGTATTCACGCTCGCCCGGGTCGCGGGCTGGTCGCGGTTCCAGTCTCGGGCAAGCGTCGGCAAGACCAGGGAACTGGCCGAGGTCGACCTGCCAGGCGTCCTGTCCGGGGTCGTGATCCATGACGGGCCACCGTCCGGCCCATCACAGGCGAGGGTGGCGATCATCCAGGACCACGCAGCCCACACGTGGGCGGTCACGGCGGCGATCACCCACCCCGGCGTCGGCATGGCCGATGGCAACCAGCGCGCCGGCTACGGAACGGGCCTGGCCGACCTGCTCGACGGATGCGTGCGCACCGAGCTGATCGACGAGGTGCTGTTCATCGTCCGCACTGTTCCCGACGACGCCGCCGAGCGCCTGCTGTGGAGCCAACGGCACCGTCGGCCCCACGCACCCCCGCTCGCGGTCGCCATTTCCGACCAGCTCACCGCCGGCCTTGCCGCAGCGTCGGTACGCACGGAGGCGTTTGTCACGATCGTGGTGCCCGAGGCCCGGCTGTCGCGTGAGGCCCGCGAGTTCGGACGCGGCATCGACGCCCGCGCCCGCGTCCTGCTGCAACTCATGGGCGAAGTCGAAGCACAGCTGCGCTCCGGGTTCGGTGCGACCGCTGTCGCCTGGCTGACAAGCCCCGAACTGGCGCTGGCCGTGCGAACCGGGTTCGCGTCCACCGAACGAGCGGGGGTCATCGAGGCCCGGGTCGCTTCGGCCACCGACCCCGGCGTGGAGGCGTCGATCCCGTGGGCCCAGGCAGGGCCAGGCATCGCCCAGGCGAGTGGACGCCACTACTCCCATGACGCCTGGCTCAGCATCAGCGCGACGCTGAAGTTGCCCGACCGCGGTGCCGCCCTCGGCGCACTCGCCCCCGTCCTCGTGCCGACGGAGCCGGGGGAGCGACGTAGCCTGCTTGTCGCGTTCCCACTGCTCGCCCACCAGTCCGCCGACCGGCAGACCGCGAACGCCGAGTGGGCTGCCGACATGGCCGACGCCGTCCGCGCCAAGGCCGGCATCCGCAGCCGTGCCCGCCAACGAGCCGAGCAGGCAAAGGCCCACGGCCTGGACGACAAACTTGCCCAGGGCAACGCCCTCGTGAGGCCGTACGCCGTTGCGACGGTCACCGTGCCCCGCCCGTCCGCCATCAACGAGGCCGGCCGCAGGCTCGACGCCAGCATCCGGCGCGCGGGCTTCGCACCCCTGCGCCTCGACCTCGCCCATGATCTCGGCTTCGCGGTCTCAACCATCCCGCTCGGAGCCTCTCTCGCCCGCAAGGCCTACCGATGAGACGGCGAACTCGAGCCGGACGCTCCGCGTCCGAACTGCTTGCCGACTTCGGCCATCCACTGCCTGTTCGTCCGGTGGAGGCGCCCGCCGAGCGGGAACCTCGGCTCTTCCGGCCGGTCTCTCGCCGGGGCGAGGCCAAGGCTGGCCACGGCTATTCGCTTGCGTCTGCGCCAGCGGCGGTGTCGCGCATGACGTCCGACCAGGCGGGCGTGCTGTGGCCCTTCATCACCGGGCCCGGGCTACCTCCCACGGGGGCCGTCATCGGGATCGACCAACAGTCTGGTGGGTGCTTCTACGCCGACCCAGGCGGCTGGGTCCTCGACGACGCGATCGGCGTCACCAACCCCAACGTGTTCGTCTTCGGCAAGCCCGGACGCGGCAAGTCCGCCACCATCAAAGCCCTCGCAACCCGGCTCATGCCCTTCGGTTACCGGACCCTGATCGCCGGTGACCCCAAGGACGAGTACGAGCCCCTCTGCGCGGAGCTTGGCGTCGAGCCGATCACCGTCGGCCACGGACTGTCGGCCCGCATCAATCCGCTCGCCTTGGGACCGCTCGGACAGGGCTGGGCCGATCTCCCCGCGGCGGAGGCCAGGCGACGGGTTGCAGTCGTGTTTGCCCGATGGCTGACCCTGATTCGAGGTCTCGTCGGGTCGCAGCGGATCGGGGAGGCGCGCGTCCCGTTCGGGCCGGTCGACGAAGTGGTGGTGAAGACCGCGCTCGCCTATCTGACCGGGCACCGCCAGGGCAACACGGTGCTGGTCGAGACGACGATCCCGCAGCTGTGGCGGTTGCTGGACGAGCCCATCGACGAGCTGGTAACCGAGTGCCGCTACGCAACCACCCGCCAGTTCCTCGATGAGACTCGGCTCTTGCGGGACGCGCTGGGCCAGTTGGTCTCCGGTGCCCTCGCGGGCCTGTTCGACGGACCCACCACCATCGACATCGACTGGAATGCCCCCATCCAGTCCCTGTCGCTGTCGAGGCTCGAAGCACTCGGTGACGAGGCCGTCGGCATCGCCTTGACTTGCCTCAACTCCTGGAGCCGCGGCATGCGCGAACTCGCCGCCCCCGGCGACCTCCGCGTCGTCGTCCGCGACGAATCGTGGAAACAGCTCCGGCTCGGCCCCGAAGCGGTTAAGAGCTTCGACGCCGACCTGCGGCTCTCCCGCCGCGACGGCGACGTGCAGGTGGCCGTCGCCCACAAGCCGTCCGACCTACTCACCGCCGGCGACGCCGGGTCCCAGGCAGTCGCGATCGCCAAAGACCTGCTCCACCTGGCCGACACCCACATCCTCCACGGCCAGGACCCCGCCGTCGCCGACGACCTCCACCGGCTCCTCGGATTGTCGCCGATCGAGCAGGACCTCGTCACCAGCTGGGCCATGCAGGGCAAGGGGCGCGCCCTGTGGTGCGTCGGAGACCAGAGGTACAAGGTCTTGACCATCCTTCACGAGAAGGAGCGGAGACTGTTCCAGACCAACGAACGATGGCTCGACTCCCCGGCGAGGCCGTGATGAAGCCCGCTGCATGGATCGCCTGCTTGACACTCGTAGTGGCCCTCAGTGTCCCTTTCGGCGCCGCCCTCGTCATCGCCACGATCGCGGCGCCGGCCGCCGCCCATCAGCTGTCGATGGACTCGTGCGGCACCGTCGCGGACAGACCCGGGCTGCTCACACCCGCCCCAAGCCCCACGCCCCACGACATGACAACCGAGCTGAACTGCGTGCCCGCCAGCGGCGATCTGCCGCCCGGCCCGGACGGAATCTGCCCGCCAAGCGGCAGTGCCGCCGAACGCGGTCTCAGGCCCAACGCCCTTCGAGCGCTTCGTTGCGTCAAGCAACGCTTCCCCTGGATCAGGTACATGGGCGGCGTTGGTTCCCGTCCGAGCGGCTACGTCTCTGACCACCCGCGCGGACTGGCGGTCGACTTCATGATTCCCGCCTGGAATACGCGCGCCGGCAACGCCCGTGGCTGGGAAGTCGCCCACTGGCTCCAAGCCCACGCCAAAGACCTGAACGTGAAGTACCTCATCTTCGACAACCGCTCCTGGCGCGCGTACAACCCCTCAGCCGGCTGGCGGCCCTACCGCTATCCCGGCCCGAACCCGGACAACCCGAACACCAAACACGAGAACCACGTCCATGTTTCCCTGTACTGATGCGCAGATCGCAGCGGCGGGCAGTCGACACCGGATCCAGCACTCGGAGTTCCGCGACGACATGCTGGAAACTGTCTCCCGCGTGTCCGCACCAGAAGTCGGTGCGGAGTTGTTCGATGGCTAGCCACAACGCGACCGGCCACGTGGCACCTGCGCGAAGACGCGGGTCAGGTGTCGGCACGGCCGCGTACCATGGCGTCATGGTGGATCCGGTCCTGATGGAGCAGGTCGAGCAGCTCAGCGAGTCCGACCTGCTTGAGCTTCGCCGCGCGATCGACGCCAGACTCGATGAGTACGTGCCACCAGCGATCCTGGTTGAGATCGAGCAGCGCCTGACCGAGATCGGCCCAGACCCTGTCACGGACTACGTGACCGTGGACAAGTTCAGGCGCCAGGTCCGCACACACCCACGGAGCGCGTGACCTACGAAGTTCGTCTCGCTGCGAGAGCGCAGCGGGACTACGACCGCCATGTGAACTGGTTCGCCGGCGACGAGAACCTCATCGACCGGATTGACGACTTCACTGAGGACTTGCTGGCGACCCTCGATTTCATCGGGAAGCATCCGTTCCTGCGCCGCGAGGTCTACCCCGACATCCGCCACGAGGCCTTGCGCGTCTTCTCCTATCACGTCTGGTTCAGGACGTACGAGGGCGCCGAGTTCGTTGACGTGTTCGCGATCGTCCACCAGGCCGCTGATCCGGGTGAGGTCGAGACTCGCCTGCGCTAGACCGCTCCTTGTGATGTCCGCCGCCGACGCTACGGCGAGTTCTACGCTTGCAGCCAGTTCCCCCGGTGGACTCAGGCTGATGAGAGCAGACTTGAACCCGCGAGCCCGGCCCACGCCGGCGCCAGGTTCGCCCGGGTAACGTGCGCGGCGATTGCAGCCTGAATCGCTTTCGCGTCCTGACGCGTCACGCCATCGAACCGGCTCTCAGACCGCCCGCGACCACCAGCTCGAACTTGAGCCAACGCCCGCTGATCGAGAGCCTCTGGACGTCGAACCCCTCGAACTATTCATCGCCAGCAGCGGTCGAGAGAAGAAGACCATCGCGGGTGAGCGTCAGGCGCCCGACGGCGACGCTGAGTGGCTGCTGGCGTCCTGGCATTCCTCGACCCGTCCGGAGTCGCTCGACCTCAGCGGCAATCCGAAATGGCGAGGTCTCCAGATCCACTGTTGCGAGTGGGACGGAGAACGACACCGGGATCGTCGAGTTCCGTGCGACCTACCTCGTCCCGGGCGGCGGTGTCGGAGCGCAGCAGGAACGGTCACGGTTCGTCCGTGAGGACGGGCGCTGGTTCTACGCGACGCGATCGGTGACTCAGGTGCCGGGCTTCACGCGTACGGAGACGCTGGTGGTGCCCTCGTTGCGGAATTCGTAGCCGGGCAGCGCCTTGAGGACCTTGGTCCAAGTTGCCTTGCCGTGGTCCTTCGACGCCTGCCCGAAGTGCTGGCGCATGTGGTTCGCGACGGCGCTGACGCGGGCCCAGCCCTGCTTGTCGGCGTTCTTGGCGATTGCGCCCGCCAGCATCTCGGGCAGAGTCGGTTGGCGCTTCGTGTCGGTCTTGTGCTTCGCCGTTAACGCTGCGGAGCTTGGGGTGCTGGCACCGATGCCCTGGATGGTGGTGAACGTGGTGCAGGCGGCCTGGAACGACGGGGCTGTGGTCGGGCGTCCGAAGCCGAGGACCCTCGCGCCGCGCTCGCGCAGGTAGTGGGCCAGCGGGGTGTAGTCGCTGTCGCTGGACACCAGTGCGAACACGTCTGGGGCAATGGTGTGGTGGAGGTCGACGGCGTCGATCACGAGCGCGAGGTCGGTGGCGTTCTTGCCCTTCACCGGGTCGGACTGCTGGATCGCGCGAAAGCCGTGTCGGTTCAGTTCGGCGTCCCAGCTGCGCAGGGTGGTCTTGAACCAGTTGCCGTAGGCACGGCGAATCTGAACGTGACTCTGCTTGGGCAGAGTGGCGAGTACCTGATCGAGGCTGTCCAGTGAGGCGTTGTCGGCATCGACCAGGAGGGCGATCACGGGCGGGGTGTCAGTCACACGCGAACACTAGCCGTCCCGGTGCCGGCAGTGCCGGGTCGCCGGTCTCAGGTGCTGACGGCTGGCGTTGGGGTCGAGCTGGAGTCGGCGATCGTGTTAACCCGCTCGTCGACCTCGGTCTTGCCCTCCAGCCGGTTGTGGCGATGGTCGACCCTGAGTCAACCCAGGTCACGTCCTTGCCCATGCCGTCCGGACCTCTGTGCCGAAACTCGACGACTCCCGTGTGACCGCCAAAGGCGCCTCGCTGCCTTCTTCATGTGCGAAGAAGGGAGTCCGCGATGGAACCACCGAATACCCGGGAGCGGACGCGCGTCCCGTTGCCCGATCGGGACTTGTTGGCCGAGCAGCTGCTGAGCGAGCTTGAGTTCGCCGTCTTGATGGCGCCGGACGATGAGCCGATCGTGCGGTTGCGGGCGATGTGGGAGGACCTGAAGCGGGGTCGGGTCCGGTGAGCCGGCGGGATGGGTCCTCGAAGGAGGAGTGGCAGGCCGCGCGTCGGCAAACCTTGGAGCGGATGCACGCCGATCTGGCTGCGAAGGTCGGGTCTATGGATTCGGTGGGGGAGTGGCAGGCGTGGTTGAGGTTCACGCAGAGCTTCCACCGCTACTCATTCAACAATTCTGTACTTATCTGGCTCGCCCGGCCAGACGCTACCGCGGTCGCAGGCTATCGGGCGTGGCTGGCCCGGGGGAGGCAGGTTCGTCGTGGCGAGAAGGCGATTCAGGTGTTCGCGCCGGTCACCCAGCGGGTGCCGCGGCTCGATGCGGCAGGCAACCCCGTGTACGACGCGGACGGCAAGCCGGTGACCGAGACCCGCATGGTCGGAGTGAAACCGGCAGCCGTCTTCGATGTGAGCCAAACCGATGGTGTGCCGTTGCCTCAGCAGCCGGAGGTGGAGCTGCTCAAGGGGGAGGCGCCAATCGGCCTATGGACCTCGCTGGTCGGCTACTGCGAGTCCAGGGGCTACGCGGTCTCGCGCGGTGACTGCCAGGGCGCGAACGGGGTGACCAAGTTCGACACGAAGGAGGTGATCGTCCGCCCGGACGTCGACGACGCCCAGGCCGTGAAGACGCTTGCGCACGAGGCTGCTCACACAACGCTCCACGAGAAGCTGGTCGACCGGACGTGCCGCGGGCTGATCGAGGTGGAAGCAGAGAGCGTCGCGTTCCTCGTCCTTGCAGCGCACCAGGTCGATAGCAGCCAGTACACGTTCAACTACGTCGCCGGCTGGGCCCACCAGGCCAAGGCGCTCGACTCCGACGGTCCGAGCATCGAGGAGATCGTGCAGGCCACCGGGCAGCGGGTAATCACCGCCGCCGACCAGATCCTGAACGCAACCCGGCCCGGCCCGTCGGTCACCGAGGTGGCGGTCGGCGCGTTGGCGACGGAGATAGAACCCAAGGTCGACCGCGCCCTCCAGCCGGTGCCCGCGATGCTTGCCGAGCGACCAGCCGCACGCCAGGGCTACCTGCCAAGCATGGAGATCCTCCCACCCCTGCACTCGCCCGATCACGGTCCGACGATCGGACGGTGACACGATGGTCTCCCAACGCGAACGCCGCGCCGATCCCTACCCGCTGACGTGGGAGATCCCTCTGGCGATCTTCGCCGGCTCCCTGCTCGCCCTCGTCCTCGGGGTCCACTTGGCACGCGGGCTGGCGAACCTCGCCGCGGGCGCGGGCTGGGCCTGGCCCGCTGCGGCCCGGCTGTTCACAAGTGCGATCGACGTCCTCGAAGGGGACCCGGGCGCCGGCCTCGACCACGTCGCCCCGATCGCCTCACCGGACGCGCTGCTCGCGTGGGTGTTCGCGGTTGAGCTGATCGTGATGGCCGCGTACGTCGTGCTGATCTGGGTGTGCCTGCACCGCTGGGGTCCAAACCGCACCCTCGGTGTCGCCACCGCCGGCGAAGCTCGCCGACTGCTGGGCCGCCAGCGCCTGTACGCGGCTCGGAGGGTCATCCGTCCCGACCTCTACGGCGAGAGGGCGAAGCGATGAAGCGACTCGATCCCCGCCAAGTCGGATGGCAGATCGGCCGCGCCCAAGAACCCCGCGGGGCCGGCGAGCTGTGGTGCCGGTGGGACCGCACGGCCGGCGTCGTGGGCCCGCAAGGCTCCGGCAAGACCCTCGACCTGCTGACCCCCGCCTTACTTGCCGCACCCGGCGCCGCCCTCGTCACTCTCACCAAGGCCGACGACCTCCTGCTGTCCCTGCCAGCTCGGTCCGCCGGTGGCCGTCCGTGTGTAGTGCTCGACCCGTTCAGCCTCGCCCCTGGATTGCCTGAACTGGTGTGGGACCCGATCGTCGGCTGCATCGACCCGTTGCTGGCCGAACGTCGGGCGAAGGCGTTCACCGCCGGCACGATCAGCGCCACCATCGCCACCGGCCAGAGCGATCCCGCGGCGAGGTTCTACGCGGCGGAGGCGTCCAAGGTCATCCAGGCCTACTTCCACGCCGCCGCCCTCACCGGACGGACGATCGAGCACGTCCTGGAGTGGATCGCCCACCCGACCGGCACCACCGAACCCGGCGAGATCCTGCGCGAACACCCCCACGCTGCCCGCTTCTGGGCGGGACTGCTCAACGGCGCGCTCAACGGTGACCACCGCACCGTCGGCAACACCATCACCACCTGCCAGCAGGCTCTCGCCCTGTTCTTCCAACCCGAGATCCGGGAACGATGCATCCCCTCCCAGGACCGTCCCGCGACCGACGTGGCCGACGTGATCAAGCGGGGCGGGACGTTCTACCTGCTCGGACGCGAAGACCCCTACGCCTCCGCCTCGCCACTCATGACGGCGATCACCGAGCACATCCTTGACACCGCGTTGATCCTGTCGAGCCAGTCGGAGTGGGGGCGGCTGTGCCCGCCGATGCTCGCCTGCCTCGACGAATTGCCGTCCACCGCACCACTGCCGACCCTGCGGACCCGGATGGCCAACGAGCGGGCGCTCGGGATCTCGTTCGTCTACGCCGCGCAGACCTGGCGGCAGCTGACGTCGATCTTCGGCCAGGACGAAGCCCAAGCCCTGTTCGGTCTGACCAACGTCATGGTCGTCTTCGGCGGCTCCAAAGACGTCAGCTTCAACCGCGACATCTCCGAACTCACCGGCACGGTCCGAGTCGCCCGCGCCAGCTGGCACACCGCCCGCGGCGGGCGCAACATCACTGCCGACGACATCCCCGTCCTGCGCCCCGAAGAAGTCCGGCAACTCCCCGAACGCCAAGCCCTCGTCATCGCCGAGAACGGCAAACCCGTCATCACCAAGCTTCACCGGTGCATCGACGGCCGAGCCGGACAGAAGCTTCTGGCTGGGCAACGCGAACTGCGCCATCAACTCACAGCGGCCCGCGGTGCTCAGACCTCGCCGGCTGATCTCGCCGAGGCGGCTCTGCTGGAGGCGGGACGACGGAGCCTGTCGAAGGGCTGAGCCATGGCCGACGATTGCGACACCTCGGCGCTGGCGGTGCTGCCATTCCCGATCCCGGGGCCCAACCTGCGCCACCTGTACCGCCACCACACGATCGCACAGAACGGCACAGAGGCCGAGCAGAAGAGGGCGCTCGGCCGTGGCATCAACGACCGCCCTTGGGACCCGGCCACCCTCAGCAATCCGTCCTACCGTCTGGAGATGTGGCACTGGTTGGAGGACGTCGTTCGATGGTTCAACCACGAGTACGCCTGGGACACCAGCCAGGTCATCCCCGACTGCTGGCCCGAACACCCGCACTTGATTCACGAGATCGCCGCCTTGGCCGACGACCGGTACCGCGCAGCATTGGCCCACAACGGCGGCCCCCTCGAGAACTGGCATCGAGTCACCGTGCCCTGGTTCCTCGACCGCATGCGCAAGAGCATCAAGTCCCACTGCGAGGAACACCACCAGGCATGGCCCGCTCGCGCCCGCTACGCACGACAGGTCACGCAGCAGTCCTTCAACGATCGATGGCTCAGGGCCAACGAGGACATCCAGGCAGTCGGCGTGCTCTCAGGAGGGCCGTGGATCAAGCTCGAGAACGGCGACGAACTCAACGTTGTCACCGGCGAGATCAGGAACAAGGCCGAGGAGGACGAGATCGGTCAGGAGGAAGCCCAGTGGATCCGGGAATCGCTGGGTCAACCCCGGCTGCCCGAGGAGCCGGAGTCCCCAGCGCGTTCGGACGGTGGCACGGACTCGCGTGAGCTGCAAGTCCCGTAGATACGCCGCTCGGGACCGCCCGCAGCGATGGACATCTAGACTCCGAACATGGCCTACACGCGGTGTGGTTTTGGAGGACACAACAGTCGGACCTGCGCAGGTCCTCATTGGCCTTGCCCAACCTGCGGCAAGCCGACGGCGAATATGAGGGTGTACTCCGAGAGGGGTGGCGAGCCGAACGTCGGTGCGCACCGATACGCTCCATCTCGTGGGGGTAGGCCATCTCAGCTGCACAGGACCCGCGCGCCCTCGGTATCGGGTCGCGTGCGGGCCTCAAGCTGGACCGGAGTAGGCGCGCTGCCTGGTGACCAATCAAGGACAACTGCACGACGCGTCTCCGGACCGCGGGATCAGTAGCACAGACCAGGCGCTGCACGCTGCCGTCGCGGAGGCTGTGCAGTCGGGCCTTGGCGAACTGTCTCGATTAGACCGAATCGTCACACAGGCGGAGTCCCGGCTCCGCAGCGTGGGTCGCGAGCTCCCGTCTGGAGGACGGCGACGCCTGCGTCGTGACGGGTTCTTCGCGCTCTTGGGTGACGTGGTCGATGACCTGAAGGACAATCTCTCAGAGAGCCGGCGCGCCGCGTCCACATTCAACATCGTCTTCTTCGGTCGGACCGGCGCCGGAAAGAGCACGCTGCTGTCCGCGCTGGGCGGGCTCAACGGTGAACTGGTCTCTGACGGCCACAGTGACTTCACGACAGACGTCCAACCGTTGGACTGGCGGGGGTGCCGCTTGTACGACACCCCCGGGATCGCTGGTTGGGGTAGGACCCGCCCCAAGGCAGAGCTCGAGGAGGCCGCACGCGCGGCTGTCGAGGTCGCCGACGTCGTGCTCCTGTGTTTCGACACCCAGAGCCAGCAGGCGGCGGAGTTCGGCAAGGTGGCCGAGTGGGTGCGCACCTACCGCAAGCCCGTGATCGCTGCCCTGAACATCCGAAACGCCATGTGGCGTCATCCCGCCCGAGTGGCGTCGCCTGCGGTGCGCGCGGGGCTGTCGCGCACTGCCCAGCAGCATGCCGACAACATCATCAGCGAGTTGGACGCGATCGGGCTGCCGGACGTGCCTGTGGTGGCAATCCAGTCGAAGCGAGCGCTTTTCGCGCGTGCCTTGATCCCGTTCGGCGGTCCAGCAGTGTCGGAGCTGGAGTCTGAGCGAGCGACCTATGGCGTGGAGTACCTGGACCGGTGGTCGAACCTTCCGCTCTTGGAACAACTGGTCTCGTTTTGCATCGTCGAAGGGGCGGCGGATCTGCGTCTGTCCGCGCTTAGGGAGGGCCTCCAGTCGCGGTTGCGGGTCTGGGCCGACCAGATCGCCCGTGTGGAGGTCGATCTGGAGGGGCGTGGCCTAGCGCTCGAGGGTGTGGTCGACGAGTGGCTGAGCGTCCTTGGGTACCCCGAGGTCGACTGGCGCCGCGAGAGCATGCCGCGGCGGGAAGACACGGATGTGCTGACGCTGCTAGAGGACGCGCGCGGTGAGCCGTTCAGGGCGCCGGTGTCAGGCCGGCTGGAGAGTCACGTCCGGCACCTTCTGCGGTCGCACCTCTACTCGCAGCGGATGGAGTCATTGCGCAAGGCGGAGAACCTGATCGTCGAGGCGTTCGACTCCGACGAGGTGGTCCCGGAGGCTGAGTTTGATCTGCGGGTCTATGACTCCACTGCCATTGCCCTGTCCATCGCCACCGTCGCGGGCCAAGCAGGAGACTTCCTATCCGCAAGCGTCAACCTCGCAACCCTCGATGCTCGGATCGACCTCCACGAGATCGACCGATCTGCGCAAGCTGTTCGGGGTGACGCCGGTCTCGGGGGGCGGCGCGCAGCAGACTTCCTCAGGGGTGCCGGTCTCTTGGGCACGGGCGCGGGCGCGGTGCTGGCTATCATCGCGGCAGCAAACATCTGGAACCCCGGTGGGTGGTTGGCCTTCGCGATCCTCGGTGGTCTGGCGCTCTACAGCGGTCTGACCGGCTTCTTTGGGAAGAAGACGCGCAAGCGTGCCGAGGCGGAGCGCGCCGGCGAGCGCGCCCACGCCATCGCCAACGCGCGGTCTGCCGTGAACGCATACTTCAACGAGTGTGAAGCCCGCCAGCTTCAGAAGCTTTTGGGCGATGCACGCAATCTTGCCGCAGAGCCGCTGGGCGGTCTGATCGAGGACTCGCTCCACACACGTTGGGGCCGCGCCAAGCTCCGCGATGAGGAAGCATGGCTGCGCGTCCAGGCAGCCAACCAGCCTCCGACGACGTTACCCTCCGAGGTCATCCGCCGTGCGACCGATCGCCTGCATATGCTCTCGTCCGACTCAGCATCGCTGTCTGCCCGTCAACTCCTCCTCGGAGAGGACTGGATCGTCGACTCCGACCGCGGGCGGGAACTTACCGCGCTGGCCGAGGGCGACCTGGACCGATTTCGCGAGACTGCGCGGGTCGCGCGGTCGGGGTTTTCAAACCACCTTGCCCAGGCCACCCGAGACTCACGGGTGGAGGCCGTTCGACAATGGCTCGGCGATCTGGCCAGTTCCCCGCATCTTGATGAGGGTGCAATGCGTGAGGTCACGATCGCACAGTCACTTGCCAGGAATCCCCCTGTCCTCGTGGTCATCGGCGACTACAGCTCAGGCAAGACCAGCTTGGTCAAGCGTTTGCTCGCCGAGGCCGACTCCGCGACTGCAGATGGACTGGGGGTCGCGGCTCAGCCTGCCACCAGCGAAGCTCGGCGTTACGACTTCGGCCCTTGGAATCTCGTGGACGCGCCCGGCTTCCAGAGCGGTCGGGCCGACCACGATTTGGTAGCAGTGGCTGCGGCACGCGACGCCGCACTGGTGGTCGTCGTGCTTCACGTCAACCTGCTCATCGGTGATACTTCGCGACTGGAACAGCTCCTGCTTGGCGACGAGACCACCGTCGGCAAGGCCGCATCCACCGTCTTCGTGATCGGCCGGATGGACGAAGTAGGAGCCGACCCTCGCCTTGCCCCCCGGGACTTCCTAGTCCGACGTCGGCGAAAGGTCGAGGAACTGCTCGCGATCCTCCGCTCCAAGGGACTAGTGGTGGCACCAGAACAGGTCCTCGCTGTCGCGGCGGACCCATATGGACTAGTTGGCGACCGATCTCCCGTGACACGTGAGATCTACGCCACCGAGTATCGGGTGTGGGACGGGGTGAGTACCCTGAGCCGGCCGCTGCTCCAGACCGAAGCACAGCCTGCGGCCGAACGTGCAGCACTGGCCGCTCTTGACCGAGGACGATCCGCGCTCCTGGCCGCACAGCAACGACTCCGCCACGACATCGCCGACCTCGACAGCGCACAGATCGCAGTGGATCGAGCGTCTCGGCTCCTGGAGGCATCCCTCGCCGAGCTCCACCTACTTGAGCAATCGATTGAGAGCCGGACCCGACGCACTGTCAACGACCATGCGAGCGAGCTGATCACCGAAGCGCTCGGCGCAGGTCCCGACCAGGCAGACGCCTTGGCGAAGAAGCTCGAGTCGTGGTGGGAGGACCCGCGCCTCGGGAGTGCGATGGACACCCTCTGGGTCGAAATCGACCGCGAACTTGACGAGTGGTCCAAACGCCACGCCTCGGAGCTCGAGCGCGAGATCAGGCGCCTTGAGTTCGCTGTCAAGGCCGCGACGCAACGGGGTCGCGACGCCAAGGACATCCTCGCCGGCGGCGTCCGTGTCGCCGCACAGGGGGCCAAACACCTCGGAGACATCGCGAAGGCTGTCGGAAACCGTGACGCCGTCTACGCGATCGTCAAAGCAGCGGGAGGCAAGTTCAAGCCCTGGGGTGCGGTGAAGCTCGGCGCAAACGTGGCCAAGGTGGGTGCTGTTCTGGGAGTCGTTGCCGTCGGACTCGACATTGCGGATTGGGTGATGTCGCAGCAGCGAGAGGACGCCCGGGAGAAGGCGCGAAAGCAGGCGGTCGACTACGTTCACGACACCGCCGGAGACGTCGTCGCGGACCTCCTCAATCGAGACGGCGGGCCCATGAGCTACGTCGAGCAAGTGGGAAAGGACCTCACCGACCAGTCGGCGCAACTCCGACAGGAAAGTGAAGTCCGGGCGCAGGCCATGACGGATGCGGAACGGCAGCTGAACGGCATCATCGACCTGCACGCGATCGGCGAGCAGTTGGCTACAACCACAACGGAGAGGACCGCGCGATGAAGTCGCTTTCGCCGGCGGAAGTTGCGAGCTGGATCGGCGAAGTTGCCGGTGACAGCGCAGTCGAGCAGCTGGCATCCACCTGGACCGAGTTCGCCAACTATGAACGGCCCGTCGTGACCTTCTTCGGCGCCTTCGATACGGGGAAGAGCTCGATCCTTCGGCGATTGTTGGTCGAGACCGGCCAGCCGGTTCCAGAGTGGCTGACCGTCAGTGCGCGACACGAGACCTTCACTGACAACCTGGTCGAGGTCGCGGGGTGCCTGATGCGCGATACCCCCGGGCTGTCCCCAGGCGGCGAGGACGCCCGATCGATCCACAACTCAGAGATCGCGCGCGAGGCCCTCGGTCTGACCGACATCCTGTTGGTGACATTGAACCCACAGCTTTCGACGGGAGAGCGCCCGGAACTTCTTGAGGTCCTTACCAGCGGATGGCCCGCCACGACCGTGTGGTTCCTCATCTCGCGGGCAGACGAAGGCGGCATCGATCCCGTGCTCGACCAGGGCGGGTTCGCCAGCTGGTCGGCACGCAAACGCGACGAGCTTCGCGATTCGCTCCGGCTGGACGGAGACCGACGCATCCTCGTCCTCGTGCCCGACTATGCCGGCCTCGGCTCTTTCGAGGCGCAACTGGACCCGAGTGTCTGGGACCTGTCCCGCGACTGGGATGGAATCGACGAGCTCCTGAAGTGCCTCGCCGAACTCGCCGGTGAGGATTTCACAACTTCGCGCGCTGCGGCAGAAGGCCGATTCTGGCGACAGGCTGCCCGCGCCCACCTGGCCGGCGTCATCACCACACTTGAAGAACTCAAGGTGTCTCAGGACGTCGCAGACAGCTCCCTCCAGAAGCGGGACCTGTACGTCAAACGCCTCGCCTCGCTCCGCGAGGCCGCCAAGGTCTCTCTTGACGGCGCCGTCGAGGACGCAATCCGACGCGCGTCGAATCGTCCACTGGTCGACGCGGAAGCGGTCCAGGAGGCGGTGGAGCCCGCACTCGAGGAGTGGTGGCAGGCGCAACAGGTCGCCTTGGCCCGCCTTCGCCAGGACGCGATTCAGGCCCTCAACCATGACCACGAGGGGCGAGGATGGGCGACACTCGGTTCTCTCTACCGAACGTTCTCTGCGCCTGAGTCTGCGGAGCACCACAAGGGCACCTCGTTCGTCCCAAGACTTGGTGTCTTTGCCAAGGAGGCGGCAGAAGCACTGCAAGAGGCCGACCGGATCTGGCGAAGGCGACTGTCCGACAGGCAGAAGGACCCCGACGAGGCGAAGAAGCTCATAAATCAGACGGGGAAGCTTGGCTTGGCTGGGAGCATCGCCACTGCAGCCCTCCCGGTCGCCCTCGAGGTCGCCAGCTGGATTGAGGAGGGCGTGCAGGCGAAACGTGACAGGGAACGCCGCGACCAGGAGCGCAGGCGGGTTGAGGCCGAGGTGCGTCGGGTCGCTGCGGGTGCAGTGGACGAGGCGATGAAGCGGCTAGACCCCGACCTCGACGGCCTGCGGGACGAGATCACGGCGCAGACGATGGGGCAACAGGAGGCTGACGCTCTCAAGGTCGCCGTCGGCCGAGCGAGCAGGCTCGTCGCGAGGGGCAAGACACTGCTGGCGACCTAGAAGTGCCGATTGCTGGGGAGGATCCCCCGACCAACGGCAGTGATGTCACGCCGTCGAGGTAGCTCGCCTCGTCGTCCAGCTCGAGGTACAGCAGATGCCGCTCGTTGCCGTCCGAAGCACGTACGTCCATGCGCACAGAATGAGGGCGTCGGCGACTCACAGACAGAGAACCCGCTGCTAGCGATCCGGACCGCTAGTGACGTCCGGAGCCGCGGGTGTCCCATCTATCGGGGCCGGGGCCGGGTCCGGTGCCGATGGAGTAGCAGGCGCCTGCGCCGCACGGGTCGGCCTTCTATTGCCTGGCTGGAACGCCGCGGCGCTGGCTCCGAGGTGCGCCGCCAGGGCGGACTGGATCTCGATCTTCGGCATGCCGGTTGCCACAGCGATGGCCGCGATGTCGTGGGTCCAGCGTGCAGGGTTGGTCGCGCCTACGACGCGGATCGCTCGGTCGAGCCGTCCAGTGCCTGAGTGCTCGGCGATGGCCTGCTCAAGCAGTACAAGGCTGAGGGGCGTAGCCGCGCGCACGGCCGCTGTGAGTTGTGTCGCTCGCTCCTGGGCGATGAGGTCGGCTGGGTCGGTGCCTTCGGGGAGGATCGCGTGGAGGGGATCGTGGCCGAGGTCGGTGAGGATCCAGTAGTCGCGTTCGGCGGCGGCTTGGCCGGCTTTGTCGTTGTCGGTGGCGACGATGGGTAGGTCGGTGTAGCGGCGAAGCTGCCGGGCTTGTTCGCGGGTGAGTGCGGTGCCGAGGGCGGCGATGCCTACGTAATCGCCTGCGGTGGCGAGGGTGACGGCGATGGCGTCCATTGGGCCTTCGACGAGGACGGGGCGACCGCCTCGGAGCAGGCTGGGGGCGTGGCCGTACAGCTGGGCGCCCTTGTGGAACAGCGGGGTCTCGGGGGTGTTGAGGTACTTCGGTCCGGCGGTGTCGTCGGCGTCGGGGTGGCGACGGGCGACGAACCCGAGGACCTGGCCGTCGTGGGTGATCGGGAAGACAACGCGGTTGCGGAAGCGGTCGATGAGGTTGCCGGTGGAGGCCTGCTTGGCGACGCCGGCGAGGATCATCTCGTGGTCGGTGACGCCCTGGCGGCGGAGGTGGCCGACCAGTGAGGTCCAGCTTGCGGGGGCGTACCCGGGTCGGTACCCGGGGTCGCCGGTGATGTCGGTGTGGAGCCGGTCGACGAGGTAGTCGTGTGCCCAGGAGTCGGGGAACCGGGCCTCGTAGAACCGCGTCGTCAGCTCGTTGATGTGGGCGAGGCGTTCGGGGGTGGTGCCGGCTTCGTGCCAGGCGTCGCGGCGGCTGAGCAGGTCGTTGATCTCGGCCTGGGTGAGTTCGGGTTCGCCCCGGTGGGTGCGGCCCATCGCCTCTATCTGGAGGATTGCCCAAGCGTCGTCGACGACCTCGACCTCGTCTTCGGAGACGTCCGCCTGGGCGGTCACAGTCTCCTCAGACTCAGGCGTCCAGAGCCTGTCGACGGGGTCGCCGTGGACGGGGTTGGTGAGCATAGTGGTCCGCCACACGAGGGCCTGGCATTCGTCGACGTCCTCGGCGGTGATCGGCGTGAGCAGGTCGGACAGCGCCCAGCCGCGGGCGGTGGCGTGGTCGAGGGCGGTGACGAGGGCGGGCCACCAGGAGGAGGCGCGCAGCTCGTCGGCGCGGCCGGGATCGACGGCTGTCGCGAAGTCGCCCGTCCACGGTGCCGGGGTGGGGTCCGTCACGGTGGTCGCGACTGCGGGTTCGAGGTGGCGGTTGATTCGCCACCACAGAGCCGCTGCGGCGTGGTCGTCGGGCAGGACGCCCTCGGCGGCCGCGGACGCGAGCAGGCCGATGGCGTCGATCCTGGCGCTGGTCAGCCGGGCGAGCTGGCGGGCCAGGGTCGCCTGATAGGGGTCGTTTCCGATGGCGGGGCTGATCGTGGCGAGCAGGGGTGCCCATTCGGCCAGGGCCGGGTTGCGGTCGGTGGCGAGCTGCTTGTCGAGCCTGTGCTGGTGGCGTGCCGCGGCGGCGGCGAACTGTGGTTCGCCGGTGGGTCGCAGGTCCGTGTCGGGGACGGTCATCGCCGCCCGCCACACCGCCACGGGGTGACGAGCAACTGCACGCCCGAGTTCACGAACGCGATCGTGGTGGCGTGTGCGGTGTCGCCCATGTAGTAGCGCGCGTAGTAGGCGGAGATCGGTCCGACCGCGTAGACACCGGTCAGGTAGAACAGGCTGGACAGGCACAGGATCTGCAGTGGCTTGTTCACCTTGAGGGTCTGGACGGTCTCGCGCATCGTGGTCTTCGCAGACACCCGGACGACGTGTTCCTTGCAGAACAGGAACACCATCAGGAAGCAGAGTCCGCCCAGCACCACGAACCAGAGGGTGATCTGGGTGAACACCGCCTGCATGTCGCCCTGCAGCCGGACGAACTCGGCCTGGGCGGCGGCATCGCCGGCGGTGGCCTTGATGCGGGCCGCACTCATGGCCCGTTGAATCGTCGAGATCTGGGGCGCGATGATGGCTGTCAGGAACAGGCCCGCCGCGGCGCCACCCCACAGGCGCCACGACACCAGCTTCGCGCGCTCCTTGATCGATTGGGTCATCGCCGAGGCCAACGAGCCGTACGGAATGTTCACCATGGAGTAGAAGAAGCCGAGCACCGCGTAGGTGAGGTAGGCGTACAGCAGTGCCGGGCCGTAGTTTCCGGCCCACGCCTCGGTTTTCCAGTTGTCCGGCACGTAGAAGGTCAGGAACGACAGGAAGAGCAGCGGCAGAGCGAACCACAGGATGAACGGACGGAACTTGCCCCAGCGTGTCATCGTCTGATCGACGATGCGGCCGGCAATGAGGTCGGCGAAGGCGTCCCAGAGCCGAACCACGAAGAACATCGTGGCGATCAGGCCGGCGTTCAGGCCCGCGACGTCGGTGTAGTAGAACAACAGCCACGCGGTCGACAGCGAAAAGGCTAGGTTGCAGCCGAAGTCACCCAGCATGTAGCTGAAAACAGTCACCGGCTTCATGGTGTGCAGTGCGCCGTGAGCCTCGGCGCTCGGCTTCTCCTTGGTTGTCACTGGCGGTCCTTCGAGCGGTGGGACGCGGGTCACACGAGAACGGCGGATTCAGCGGCGAATCAGCCGAGCAGGGCCAGCACCAACCGAGGAGCGAGCGCGGCACATCGCTGTCGCCGATCGTCCTCAGTAGCACTCGTCATGGCTTCAGAAGCCCTTTTCACTCGGCACCCCAACGTGCCGGATGCGCACAATGTATGGTTTCTCGGCCCCGCCGATTCGAAATTGCCACTAGTTTCCTCCGCCGCGATCGACGGGCTCGAACGATGGCGGGAGAAAGGCAGCCAACCCCGCTTGTGTGTCGGTTTCGACACGCTCGACGCACGGGGTCGAGCGTGTCGAAACCACGGTTCCGCTGGTGATCGGTGAGTCGACCGGCGCGACCCACCGGATCAGGTCAGGTCGCCGTAGCCGAGCTTTCGAATGTGCGCCATCGAGTCGGTCAGGCAGTCGTAGGCGTCGCGGCCGTACAGATCGTCCTGCTCGACCAGCAGGTACTGTGCGCCGCTCGCGATTGCCTGTTCGATCACCGGGCCGAACTCGATGGTGCCCTTGCCCACTTCGGCGAACTGCACCAGGAGGGCGAACATGTCCATGAACTTGGCGACGTCGCCGGCCGCGAGAACGTCCATCGCCGACGGGGGCAGGGTGTTGACCCGGTAGTCCTTCAGGTGAACCAGTTCGACCTGACCGGCGAAGTCGCGAAGCACGTCCACCGGATTCTTGCCGCCACGCTGCACCCAGTGCACGTCGATCTCGAAATGCACCGAGGGTGATACTCGACGGACGATGTCGAACAGGGTCTCGCCCTCATGCTTGGCGAAATCCACGTGATGGTTGTGATAGGCGAGCGTGATGCCCTCGCCGGCCAACCGCTGGGCCGCCTCCTCGGTGGCCTTGGCGAACTCGACGGTCGCCTCCTTCGACACCATGGCGTCGAACGGCATCATGCCGATCCGGACGAAGTCGACGTCCAACCGCCTGCAGTTGTCGACGATCCTGCTGAAGTCCTTGTCGAGCGCGTCACCGGTGTTGACCGGGCCCGACTTCAACGCCACCGAGAGAGCGGCGACTTCGAGATCCAACTCGCTGCGCGCCTTGTCGAGTGCCGCCACGTTCGCCTCATCGGTGGGGATCTGCGAGACCTCCACCGCGCGGTAACCGAGATCGGCGACCTTCTCCAGCACCGGCATCATGCCGTCGGCGGCGACCTTGTCGCGCACCATCATCAACTGCACACCAACGCGGGGCATGTTAGTTGCCCTCTCGGGTGGCGAACTTGCCTTCGCTCTCGATGTGGCTGTTCAACTCGGCGAGGTAGCGGTCCGAGTCGAAGTTCTCGATCGAGACCTCTTCGCCGGTCCAGCCGGAGAGGTGGATGGCGTTGGCCAGCCGCACGCCGTGCATGCCGTCCTCCACCGGTGCGATCAGGGGAGTGCCGTCGAGAATGTTGGCGGCGAAGTTCTGGAAGACGCTGGGGTGCTGCGTCTGCCACGACGACTCGTAGGTCTTGGAGGTCGTCGTCATCAGTTTGCTCATGTCGGCCTGGCCGGTGAAGAGCTTCATCACGTCGCTCATGTCCATGCCCTTGCTGAGTTCCTGCTCGTTGCCCGTCAGTCGCGTGATGGTGACGGTCGACGAGCCGTCGACCACGATCTTGCCCGCATCGAGCAGGATCTCGAGCCGGTCGGTGCCCGGCAGGTCATGGGTGCAGGTGATGAAGGTGCCGGTGGCGCCCTCGCCGAAGTCGACGACGGCAGTCACCTCGTCCTCGACGGCGATGTCGCGCTTGAACCCGAACGCGAGCTTGGCGAAGACCGACTTCGGAATGCCGCAGATCCACTGCCACAGGTCGAGCTGGTGGGGAGCCTGGTTGACCAGCACGCCGCCGCCCTCGCCGCCCCAGGTGGCACGCCAGCTGCTCTGGTCGTAGTAGCCCTGCGGACGCCACCAGGTGGTGATGATCCAGGACGTGTGCCGCAGCTTGCCCAACTCGCCGCCTTGAACGAGTTCGCGCAGGTCCTTGTACAGCTGGTTGGTGCGCTGGTTGAACATGATGGCGGTGGTCAGCTCGGGCTTGGAGGCGGCCACGTCGAGCAGGGTGCGCACCTGTTGGGTGTAGACGCCGGCCGGCTTCTCGACCAGCACGTGGATGCCGCGGTTGAGGGCAGCGATCGCCATCTCTGGGTGCAGGTAGTGGGGAACGGTGGTGACCACGGCGTCGACAACACCGCTGTCGAGCAACGCCTCGTAGTCGGTGTAGAAGGGCACTCCATACCCGTCGGCAATGCTGCGCTTGCCCTCGTTGGTGTCGGCGATCGCGGCGAGTACCGTGTTGGTCACCTTTCCGTCGGCGAGAAAGGCTGCGTACTGGCCGCCCTGGGCTCCGAGCCCGATGATGCCGAGTCGAACCTGCTTCTTTTCTGTCATCTAGTGCCGTCCTTTGCGTGGCGTGGGTGCGGGTGTAAGAACCGACGTTAGGGCGTCCCTGGCCGACCGGTCATGCAGTTGCCACTCGTTGTTCGGGGCGCTTGCAGGGCTGTCGACCGGGTGATCCAATGGCGATCTCAGGCCCGTGGGATTCGCTCGCGGCCCCTCTCATAAAAGGTGCTGACCCAACGATGTGGACACTTTCTGGCTTTGCCGATGAGATCGCCGACGACCTTGACGAACAGATTGCCCTGGTCACCGAGCTCGGACTGAAATACATCGAGTTCCGCTCGGCTTGGGGGCTGAACGTTCTCGATCTCGACGACGCGCAACTGCAGCGGGCGAAGGAAAGCCTCGACGCCGCCGGCCTCGGCGTCTCGAGCATCGGCTCGCCGATCGGCAAGATCGGCATCAACGACGACAACGAGCCGCATCTGGATCGCACCCGCCACGCGGCCGCGGTGGCCAAGTTCTTCGGTGCGCCGTTCATTCGCATGTTCTCGTACTTCGTGCCTGAGGGCGACGATCCCGACGGTTACCGCGACGAGGTGATCCGTCGGCTGCGCCAGTTGGCCGACATCGCCGAAGAACTGGGCGTCACGATGATCCACGAGAACGAGAAGGAGATCTTCGGCGACATCCCCCGTCGCTGCCTCGACATCGTCGAGTCGGTCAACAGCCCGGCCCTGAAGCTCACCTGGGACAACGCGAACTTCGTCCAGTGCGGCGTCCGTCCGTTCGACGAGGGCTACGCGCTGCTGTCGCCGCACGTGGTGTACCTGCAGGTGAAGGACGCCCGGTTCAGCGACAACGTGGTGGTTCCGGCCGGCGAAGGCGACGGACAGTTCCGCGAGACCATCCGGGCCTACTACGCCGACGGCTTCGACGGCTTCGTCTCGCTGGAACCGCATCTCGGTTTCGGCCACGCTCTGGGCGGTTACTCGGGCCCTGAGAACTGGCGCAAGGCCCACCAGGCCTTCACCACGATCCTGGACGAGGAAGGCATTCCGTACGCATGATCCGGGCCGCTCAGACGAACAGGACGTGGCGATGACCAGCGCAGCAGTGGTAGGCATCGGTGACATCTCGGCCTTGCACCTCGACGCGATCGGCCAGATCTCGACGATCGACCTGGTCGGCGTCTGCGATGTCGACCCCGAACGGGCCGAACGCGCCGGGCAGACGCACGGCGTGCCCTGGTTCACCGACCATCGAGACCTGCTCGCCGCTGTCTCGCCCGACGTGGTGCACATCACCACGCCCCACAATCAGCACGTGCCCGTGGCTCTGGATGCACTCGAAGCCGGCTCGCATGTGCTCACCGAGAAGCCGATCGGCCACAGCGTCGCCGAAGGCCAACGTCTGGTCGACGCGGCCGCGCACACGTCCTTGAAGGTGGGCGTCAACTTTCAGAATCGCTACAACCCGAGTGCGGTCGCGATTCGCGAGGTAGTCGATTCCGGACGGCTGGGCCCGATCGTCGGTGCCCGGGGTGCTGTCTGGTGGTTCCGTCCGGCGGCCTACTACGACCGTGCTCCCTGGCGCGGCCAGTGGAACGGCAGCGGCGGCGGCGTACTGATCAACCAGGCGATCCACACCCTCGATCTGCTGCTGTGGTACCTCGGACGCGCGACCAGGGTGACCGGAGTGGCGAGCAACCTCTCCCTGCCGGGCGTGATCGAGGTGGAGGACACCGCGACTGTCCTGATCGACCACAGCTCGGGCGTGCGGTCGACCTTCTTCGCCACCAACGCGCATCACGAGAACGCTGACGTGGAGCTGGAGATCAGTGGTCGCGACGGTAGCGTCAGCCTGGCCGGCGGCACGGTGCGGCTGACCGACTCCACCGGCACCCAGGTGATCGCCACCGATGAGCAGGCCACCGGGCAGCGTTCCTACTGGGGCCGCGGCCACTCCATGCTGATCGAGGACTTCCACGCCAGGCTGGGCGAGTCGGAGCCGTTCTGGATCAGCCCCGACGACGGCCTGGCCGCCCTTCGGGTGCTTCGCCAGACGTACCAGCAGTCGGGCATGCTGCCGAGCGGTTCGGCCCTGTAGCCGAAGGTAGTGAGCGTGTTTCAGGCGTCGAGGGCCGAGGATGATCCTCGGCCCTTGCCGCGTCAACTGGTCGCAACAGCCAGCGCGGGCCTGCGCAGCAACGTCCACGACACCAGCAGCAGCCAGGCACACCACACCACGTAGCCGACGAAGTTGGTGAGGGTGGCAGGGCCGACCAGGGGTGCGACCACGCCCGTCGCGATCAGCCCGGCGGCCGCGTAGCCGGTGACGGCGAGCCAGCGTGGCAGCACGGTGCGCGCCAGGCTGAACGCGACCAGCACCGTGAAGGCCGCGGTCAGCGCGTAGCCGGCGGTCTCACCGATGGCCTTGCCCAAGACGGTGTGCAGCAGCTCGAAGCGGGCCTCTGCCGCCGCTCGCTTGGCCGGGTCGAGTGCGTCGCTGCTGACGCCGGGCACCAGGAACACCCAGCGCTGCAACCCGATCACCTGAACGGCAGCTGCGGCCACTCCGGTGATCGTGATCCAGCGGCCGAGCGTGCCGCCCGCGACGCGGCCGAGCCAGACGCCGGCCGGGGCCATCAGAGCGGAGCTGACCGCGAGCACCGCGAACCACAGGCTGATCACCGTCTGGTTCTCGCGGTACAGGGCCAGAATGTCGGCGGTCGGCTGCTTCAGGATCTGCGGGTACTCGAACACTGAGCCGAGAGCGGTGAAGCCGGCGATGGCCAGGCTTGAGGCGATGGTGAGTGCACCGGCTGCCCGGCGGGCGTCGCGGCGGCGGTTCGTGATCATGGGGAAAGCTCCTTCTGGTTGGTGGTCGGTGGGGTCGTTTCACGGGGTCGAGAGCTCGACCGGGCTCACCCAACGCGCATCAGTGGACGAGGGTCGCGTTGCGGTCGCGGTACCAGGACAGAGTGGTCTCAATGGCCGCCTCGAGCGGCGTGGAGCCCACGCCGAAGGTGCTGCGGAACGCGCTGTCGTCCACGACCCAGGGCTCGGCGAACTGGTACAGGGTGTGTTGGTACTCGCGCATCGCGGGTTGCACGAGCCCGATCGCCCGCAACAACCACCCTCCGGCGGCCATCATCCGCATCGGGGTTCCAGCGGCGGCGTACACCGCCTCGATGGTCGCTCTCGTGGTTCGGGTCTCGACCACCGGCAGATGCCAGATGCGTCCGGTGGCCTGGTCGGCAGTGCCGAGGTGGGCCAGAGCCGCTGCCACGTCGGGGGCGTAGGAGTAGGAGTGCAACTGGTCGGGATCACCCATCACCTGTGCCGTCCTTCCGCCCAGAGCTGCGCCGAACACCGTCTCGCCCAGGGCCGACTGGGTCACTCCCGGGCCGAAGTAGTCGGAGGCGCGACCGATCGCGACCTGCACCCGGCCCGCGTGATGGGCAGTGAGCAGTTCGTCCGTCATGGCCGCGCGGGTGGCGGACTTCGACGAGGTCGGACGAGCCGGCATCGACTCGACCAACGGGCGTCCGGCGGTGCGGCCGTAGGAGTACAGGTTGTCCAGCACGACCAGGCGGGCGCCGGCGGCCTCGGCGCCGGCCAGCACACCGCGCTGCAACGGAGGAAACTGTTCGTTCCAGGCCGCGTAGTTGGCTGCGTTGAGGCAGAAGTAGACGGCAGCGGCGCCACGACAGAGGCGGCCGGTCGCCTGCGGATCGGTGGCGTCGGCGGCGACGAGCTCAGCGTCGGCGAAGCGACCGCGGCCGCTGCGATTCACGGCGACCACGTGGTGGCCGGCCGCAGCGAGAGCTTCGACGAGCGGACGGCCGACCTGGCCGGTTCCGAATACGACGTGACGGGTCATGGTGGTGCTCCTTCTGGGTTCGGTTTCGGTGGATCAACGAGTGGTGGTGCGCTGCAGTGCGAGCGGCAGCACGCTGGTGAGGGCAGCAACGACGAGGGCGCCGGCCGAGCCGAAGACGGTGAACTGTTCGGCGACCTGCACGCCGATCGAGGCCGTCACCGTCCAGCCCAGTGCCCAGGCAAGGGCGAGGTAGACGGGCCACACGGCTGCCGCCGCACCGGTACGGCGATAGAGCACGACTGCCTGAGTGACACCGACCAGGGCACCGCCGACTGCTCCCTGGACGGCCAGTTGCGGCAGTGCCGTGCCGAAGCCGACCAGCGTCGCTCCGACGGCCAGTCCGGTACCCGAGCCCACGGCGGTCGCGGCGATCCATCGGACGGCCTGGACGCGATCGAGCCGCAACGCCCATGCCTGCACAACACCCAGCACCGCGCCGGTGAGCAGCCCGCCGAGCAAGGCCGCCGCGGTCGAGTCGATCGGGCCGACCAGGATCATCGCCGCCAATCCGCCCAACGGGAATCCGGCGAAGGAGAGCAGCCAACGCAGCACCGAGCGCGTCTGCGGCTTGGTTCGAACGGAGGTCGTGGTCATCGAAGTGTTCCTTTCGTGGTGTGTGGATCAGTTCCGGCGCCCCGCCAGCCACGCGGCCAGCAGGTGGTCGGGATAGGTCGCCAGGTGGTCGCGAATCAAGTCGTCGAACAGGTCGGCCGGGCCGCTGAGACAGGCGCGGGCCAGCACGACGAGTTGCCGCTCGCGCGCGGTGGTCGCCAGGCTGGACGCCCGCATCAGTGGGGCGAGGTCACCCGCGAGCACCGCGCCCGCGACCAGCAGGCCGACCGTCGGCACGTCCTGGGTCGTCGAACTCGTATCCGGATCGGTCGTGGCAGTGGTCTCGACACGCTCGACCAGCCGGAAGTCGGACCGCTCGACCAGCCGAAGCACGTCCGCCTCGGCGGTCGGATCGCCGCCGATCAGGCGACCCAGCAGCCGATCGACGGCCCGCCGGGCGTCGGGGGTGTTGTTCGACTGGTTCATGACCAAATCGTCGATCGGGGCGCTGACGAATCGCTGACGACGACTGACGGCTCATCGTCCGACGCCAAACCACTGCCGCCGCGTGGGCGGAACCTCTACTCTCGACGCGTGCTGACGGTGGGCCTGCTGGGAGCCGTGGTCGCGCATCGCGACGGACTAAAACTCAGCGTCCCTGCCGGGAAGACCACCGAGTTGCTCGCGCGACTGGCGATCGAGGCGCAACGGCCGGTGCGGGCCGACACGATCCTGGAGGACCTGTGGGGAGTGCCCACCGCTGGCAACACGCTGCAGGCCAAGGTGTCTCAGCTGCGCAACAGCCTTGCGGACCGAAACGTACTTCGCGCCCTGGACGGTGCCTACCTGCTCGACATCGAACCCGACAACGTGGACGCGGTCCGCGCGGACACTCTGGCCGTGGCCGCCGAGCGGGCCCGCCTGGAGGGTGATCCGACGGCCGCCCTGGACCGAGCGCGCGCCGGTGTTGCCCTGTTCAGGGGTGACGCGCTCACCGTGGCAGGAGCGTGGGCGACCCCGCACCGCGTCCGCCTGGAAGAGACCCGCTGGGCGCTCGTCGAAACCTTGATGAGCGCTCGGGTCGACCTGGGTGCGGGAGCCGAACTGGTTGCCCAACTCGAACAACTGGTCGATCAGCAGCCCCTACGCGAAGGGTTGTGGGTCGCCCTCGTCACTGCCCTCTATCGCGCGGGGCGGCAGGGCGACGCACTGGCGGCCTACGCACGGATCCGGCGACGGCTGGCCGATGAGCTGGGTGTCGACCCCGGACCCCAGTTGCGGCGCCTCGAGGTCGACGTGCTGCGGCAGCGTCCCGAACTGGGGGATCGCAGTGCCGATCGAGGCGTGACCCGGCCGGGCAACGTGACTGCCCAGACGAACCCACTGATCGGACGCGATCACGACGTGCGGGCGCTCGAGCAGCAGTTGGGTCGGCAGCGGCTCGTCACGCTGGTCGGTCCGGCCGGCGTCGGCAAGACCAGGTTGGCCCTGGAGCTCGCGGCCAGGGCGACTCCGCCCGGGGGCACCTGGTTGATCCGATTGGATGCGTTCGATTCGTCGGCCGACCTGCAGCAGGTGATCGCCGAGACACTTCGGGTGAGCGGCGGCGAAGCGGCGCTGCGGGACCGACTGGACGGAGCGGAAACCCTGCTGGTGCTCGACAACTGTGAGCATGTGGTGGCGTGGGTCGCCGAGTCGGTGCAGCGCCTACTCGACCAGGTTGGGCGGGTACGCCTGCTTGCGACCAGCCAGGTGCCGTTGGGGCTGGAGGCCGAGTATGCGCACGTGCTCGCCCCCCTGGCACCCGAGGATTCGCGCCGGTTGTTCGAGCAGCACGCCCGGCGTCATCGCCGCACGTTCGTCGTGGAAGGGCATGCCGAGCAGGTTGTCGCCGAGGTCTGCGCCCGTCTCGACCATCTGCCGCTGGCCATCGAGCTGGCGGCCGCACGGGTGCGCTCGCTGTCACTGGAACAGATCGCTCGACGGCTGGACGACCGGTTCGCCCTGCTGGACGACCGGTTCGCCCTGCTGCGCGACCCGGGCAGCCATGCGGCGCCACGGCGGCGTGCCCTGGAGACGGCCCTCACCTGGAGCTACGAGCTGTTGTTCCCCGACGAACGGCGTGGGCTCTGGGCGCTGTCGTGCTTCGCCAGTGGCGCCACGCTGCCGGCGCTGGAGGCGGTTCTGGGGTCGTTGGGCGTGCCTGCCCCGGCCCTGCTCGACACCATCTCCAACCTGGTGGATCGATCCATGGTTTCCCTGGACGTCGGCGCGGAGGCGGAGCCGCGCTACCGGTTGCTCGACAGCGTCCGGATCTTCGCAGCTGCCAGACTCGCCGAGTCGGGCGAGGCGGCCTCGGCCCAGCGGGCGCACGCTGAGTGGTACGCCGAGCGGGCCGCATGGTGCGCGCTGCACGTCCGCTCGCCCGAGCAGCCGGTGTGCGTGCGGTTCGCGCGCGACGAGCGCGCAGATCTCGACGTTGCCATCGCCTGGGCTCAGAGTCACCAGCCGGCAACCTCCGTCGCCATCGTGCTCGGCATGGCGTGGACGTGGGTGGTGCTGGGCGACGGCACGGCCGGTGCGTCACGCATTCGCCACGTGTTGGTCGACGCATTGCCGTCCCGCGAGGTTGCCCAGGCGCGGTTGGTTGCGGTGTGGCTCGAAGCCTCGACGGGCGACCTGGGGCTGGCCCTGGACGACCTTCGGCTGGCCGACGATCTCGCCGCCGAGTTGGACGATGCCCTGCTGGTGGCCGACGTGCATTGGAACCGCGCCTTCGTTGCGATTCAGCAGGGCGACGCCGCGGGGGCGTGCGACGAGTCGGCCGCGGCGCTCGAGCGCTACCGCCGGCTGGGCAGCGACTGGTCGATCGCGTCCGGCCTGTTGCTGGCCGCGTACGGCGCTTTGATGGCCGGCGACGTGGCCGCTGCCCGTGCGCACGCCGCCGAGGCGGTCGTTCTACTTGGTCCGCTCGGGGACGGGTGGGGAATGATCCACGGTCAGGGGATCGTCGGCCAGGTCGCTCTGGCTGAGAACCGGCTGGACGAGGCCGCACGCGCTCTGGAGGCCGCCGCCGACGCATCATCGAGCCTGGGCTTCGACGGTCAGGCGGCGCTGCATCGGGCGTCCGTGGCCCGATGCCTCGCCCGAGCCGGCGATCCGGCGGCCGGTGCGGCGTTCGAGCGCGCCCTGCACGATGCGGCCGCCGTTGCCGATGGACGGCTGCAGGCCACCATCCGACTGCAGCTGGCGCGACTGCTGCGGTCTCAGGGCGAAGTGCGGCGGGCCGCGGGCCTGTTGCACGACAACGAGCGTTGGTACGCCGCCTCGGGCGGGGGAGACCTCGCGTTGCTCAACCAGGTCGAAATCGCTGCCCTGGAACGGAACCGGGGAGGGTTGGAATCGCTGCTCGCGAGCGCCCGCGAGGCGCACGATATCGAGTGCGTGGTGTCGGCCCTGGACGCCCTGGCACGGTTGGTGGCCGACTCGGATCCGAGCCGCGCTCGCGAGCTGTTGACTGAGGGTGACGAGTTGATCGGCGCGGCTCCGTACCTGATCCATCACACGGAACGGTACGACGCGGTTGCCGTTCGGGCAGCCCTCGGCTGAACCAGCGACCGGGCCCCGACCGACGGTGCTGCGTTTGACCACGCAACGTACGTCAGGTCGCCTACGGTTGCGTCATGAGCGAGTTGCGGATTGCACCGGCCCCGGGCATGCCGGGCGGTCTGGTGATTCCCGACCGCGAGCTGATCGAGCGGTTCACGCATGCGTCGGGTCCG
>Ga0075156_10000138_pt1 | contig 36252 bp, 52 predicted proteins | sample JI81AbrownDNA_FD_70966 | JGI IMG/M metagenome (GOLD analysis project Ga0075156, IMG submission 70966) | Wastewater effluent complex algal communities from Wisconsin, to seasonally profile nutrient transformation and Carbon sequestration -... | ecosystem: Engineered > WWTP > Effluent > Algae...
GAGACGATTTCATGTTTATCACGCCAGTGTCTGGGTGATTTATTCTTGAGTGCGAATATTACGGATGTGGCGTTGTAGCCAGGGATTTTACCAGCGGCTCCAGCTCTAAGAACTTCTTCCCACCAAGCTATTTCTCTCATGCGACCGATTCTTTTGGCTTCGGAAAATAATGGATGTACTTTGGCCCATTCAGCTATTGAGTCTGGGTTAACGTCGATGACAGCACCGAAAGTGTAGAATGATCTTCCTTCACTCATGTGTTTAATGAGCATTTCACAGTACTCTGGCTTGTATTTAGTAGGTCTACCTAGAGGCGATTTCTTCTCGTCATTTTCCATACTTAAAGTATTTCGCATGGGCGAAGGTTATGTTGTTACGGTGTCTTTATTTTCTTGAGAGAGTTTGTCTAGAGCTACGATTACAGCTCCTGCGATTTGTACGGCTTTATCGGCGATTGTTGCGGGGTCATCTAGTTTACATGAGAGTCCCATGACAGCTGCTTCTATAAGTCTAGAGGTTTGAGACATAGCTTGAGCTTGAGCGCGTAGGTAATCATTCTCTTGTTTTAGAGAGTTAATGATGTGAGCTTGTGAGAAGTTTGGCTTCATATTCATATATACAAGTGTATAGCTTTTTTAGTGTTTTGTGTAGCAATGGAGCGTTAATTCTTAGGATGGAAGAGTCTGTAGCCTTGCCATTCCCATCCTAGGTTTAGGAGGTATTCTTCTACGTGGGGGAAGTTACCGACGAATTGTGTGAGTCCTATTTGGTGGATGATTTGGTGGCAGTTTCTACAAAGGGGCATGAGATTCCAGTGATCATCTTTTCCGCCAGAGCCGCGAGTCTTTATGTGGTGTGCATCATTTAGTGGCTGTGCTCCGCAGGCTAGACATTGGAGTTCTCTTATGGCCTGAAGGAAGTCTTGATCTCTAGTTGTTTTAGGTTTCGGATGTTCTGGCATATGAAAAGTTTAGGGCTTAAATTTACATTTGCAATTTGGGCATTCTACTTCTTGGTTTTTCTCTACTGGTTTAATGTCCATGATTGGCTCGAATTGGAAGTCTTTGATGCCTAGTAGGTCAATATCAAAAGGATTGAAGTTTTGTAGGTCTTTGTGGATGGCGCTTAGGTCTAGTTCACTCCAAGAGGCTATGGCGTTATCTGAGACTTGGGCCGTGTATTCTTGCTCATCTGAGTCGAAGTCTTGGAAGGATACGGGGACGTGTGTGAGTTTTAGTTTCTTTGCGGCAATTAGTCTGCCGTGACCTGTGACGATAAATCCTGATTGGTTGGAGACTACGATGGGTTGCCGAAAACCCTGATGCTCAATGAGTTTAATGAGTCTTTCGATTTGCTCAGATGGGTGAGTGTTTCTGTTTTGAGGATTGGGCTTTAGTTGTTGAATGGGGACGAGTTTAATTTCATTTATTTTGATCATAAGTCTCGTCCCTAATTTAAACTAGCAAGCTTTTTTCTTTTTGCCTTTTTTAACTTTCTTTTTAGCAGCCATGATTTCTCCTTTCTTAATCTTCTTTTTCTACAGATTTTAGATTTAACAATTCTTCAGCCATTTCAATAAGGGCTAGAAGATCTGTTCTGTATATTTCTACCATTGAACGCGGAGATTCAAGGGCTAGGAATCTGAGTTCATCTAGGTGATCTTGATCTAGTTCAGAGATGGTCATTATAAATTTATGGTACTTAGTATTTTTAGAAAGTAAAGAGCGGCGGGGGGAGAGCTAAAACGGATGACACTAACTTTTTGGTTCACATTTTTGGAGACTTTATGAATAACTTTTTTGAAAACATGGAATGCGCTTACAGTCTCCCCCCATATTTATTGTACGTTATTTTTTGAGATTATCATCACAGAGCTCAATGATCATGTGGATTTCTAGTGGGGTATTGGCGTCAGGGATTCCACATAATTCTTTTATTTGAACTAGTGCTGTCTCGAGATCATAGATGCGTTTTTGTAGGGCTACGTATTGGTATTTTCTGCGGGTGATATCTTTAGCGAACTCGAAGTAATCGGTTTCGGGTTCTTTTTTCATATGGCGCATTCGCATATGCATGCTTTGTTTTTTATCTTGCCCTTGAAGGGTTTGGCTTTATTGGGGTTTGCGCCCTTCTTTAGGCATTTACAGATGCAGTAGTTATCGTCGGTGAGTTTTGCTTTTAGTTTTTTAGGTTGTGGCTTCTCGGGTTCCATGAAATCAGGAATCTCGTCGTCGAAGGTGAAATCAAGATCCTCATTAGTTTGAGCGATGCAGTGTGGGGATAAGAGTATTGATAGCATTATGAGTCGTTTCAAAAGTAGCCTCCGTCCTTCCATTCCTTGATGAACATTGAGAGTGTGATGATGGTGGCGATGATCCAGCCGTTAACATCGCCCATGACTAGAAAGAAGATTGCAAATATTAGAAGGATTGTGTCTTTTAATTCTATCGACATGGGATCAAGAAGTTTCATCCTTTTTTAGTTTCGTCCAGAAGAAGCTTGACCATGAGAGTCCTAGGTATGTGTCTCTTATTGTAGTGTATTCGATCCATTTGATTTCTCTCTCTTGCCAGGTGGGGGCGTGTTTCCAGTCGTAGTAGGCTTGCTCGAATTGGAGTCTGAGTTGTTTGTCTTTTGGATTCTCTTCCATAAGTAAAAGAGTAACACGGGGCTTTAAAAGTATTCATAAATGTTTCTACTTAATTTTAATTTCAACCCATTTTTTTTCTAGTGGTTTTTGATTAAGAAATTCGAGTCTCTCTTTAGCAGCCTCAAGTGTTTGGTATGTGGTTATTTTATCTTCGTGATATCCTGGGATGTCGTATATAAAAAACCAAATTGGGATGAGTGGGTATTTCTTTTGAATGGTGTAGGTCTCTTCATTTTCGAGTTTGCAGATTCTATATCTCATATTGTGTCCTCATATATTTTGTTTGCTTTAAGGCCTGAGAAACTTAAAAAGCGTGTGTGCTTACCTGATCTAGATTTGAGTTCAACGCTGGCCTCTTCGCAGTACTCTGAGTATTCGGCAGGAGAGTACATATCCTCTTCTCTTTGTAGGTACAGGCAAGTTTTGAAATGCCAAGTACGGCCGCGTTTATCTTTGACCTTCTTATTGATGAGCTCAACGAGTTGCATGTCGGTGGGTGATTCTATGGATTTGGACGACTTTAGGTTTGAGGATTCCAATTGATCTAAGCCACGTCTTTAGTGTCTTCATTTTTGTCTCTTTTCAGCTCATTCTCGACGAGTGTTTTAAGTACTTGGTGAAGGGTCTCAGAGATGTTGATTCCTAGGGTCTTGGCCATGTTAACTAGCTGTTTATCAGTTCTAATTACAAGCATGTGATCTTTAGACTTTTTATGTTTCTTAATGATTTCCATAACTTATACCAGTATATCATCTTTTTAGTTGACTGTCAATCATACATGATATACAATTAGATATATGGATTGATAAACAATCCGAGGGGGAACGTAAAATATGAAACTAACTAACTTGGTAATCCTAGCAACTTTGGTAACTCTAACAGCCTGCGGGGATGTAAACATCAACGGCAACAAGGCAGTCATAGGCGGCAAAAAGGGTGAGACTGGTAGCCCTGTAGAGCTAATGGCTGGCCCATGTGGCCTTTGGGAGATCGTACACTACTACAATGGCGCAACCTTCTCAGGACGCTGTGAGATGATCATAGAAGCTGGCACTACCATTCAAGTTAAAGACCCTACAAACAACGATGAACTAGTAGATACTCTCTTAACTGAAGATAAGGTTATGCAAATTGGCGAATACGAGTACCCATACCTAGACGATGACTTCTACATGTCTCAAGGAGTCTATTTTGAGAACGTCATCGGAGAAGACTCCGAATACTGTGACATCCAACTCTACGACTCAAAACTAACAATGGATTGCGGTACCTTCTACTTTGAAACCTCAGTATTGGAGTAAAAAATGAAATACTTAAGCACACAAGAAAACGAATTAATAACAGACCTCATTAAACGTGGATTTAGCGATACCGCAGAGACCATAGACAGATTAGCTAAATTATCTGAGATAGCTAAACAGCTACTTAAAGCTCAAAAGTGGTCAAACGAAGTTGAAGCTGAGCTTAAAACTCATATTAAAGACAGCTAATGTGAACTTAATTTCACACTGTTTTAATCGACAACTAATCCCTTATTTACGATATTCATAAATGTCGAAGTCCATCCCCTCAAATGTTGTACTAGACGCTTTAATGTCCTCACTCTAACTGCTCAAATCTAGATTGATTTTACGGAGAAGCAGTTGGGAGTGAGGCGTTTTTTTTCTGATTAAAATAACCAGTACTTAGGCTTTTCAATTGCCGATGGGTTCGTGGCTTTGTTTATCACATGGCTCTTATATTCATTTTCACCTTTACCCCATAATCTAAAATCTCGATCATAAAATCTTTGAGTGGCTGGCCAGTAGTCGGTGTTGTTACTTCTAAGATGAGGGGTCTCCTTGCTTGCTTCAAAGATGATAATATCTAACCCTAAATTTTTTAGATCAAGAATAATTTGTTGAGCTCTTTCCCACTTTGTCTTTTGAAACTCTCTAATTAATCTTTTTGGAACGGGTGGTTTTTCACTAGTCAGCATTTTTAACGCGCCAACGATATTTGTTTGTTTCTAAGCATAAAAATCACATAACTTACTCTTAACGCTATGTATATTTAAAAAAGAAAAACCCCTAAGTGATAATTTAAATCACCTAAGGGTTAGTTTAGAGTTAATTTTGCTTAGAAACAACTCCGAGTTGCAGGGTAAAACAATACCTTGCACTCGGAGTTGTTTCAAGTGGAAAGTTTTTTGTTACCTAGTGCTGACTTCCTCTTTCCTTAAATAAAAAAAGTCCTGGGTTTAATGCATATGGATCTAACTTATTTGAGGGTACAGCTAGGCACTCTAGGAACTAACGGCCGAGACCACGAATACTTTAAGTTCATATTTTAGACATGTCTTTGCAAGCTTAAGTGTGAGCTAAGTTGTATGGGAATAAAAGCGGTGCCAAAGCCCGCCTGACAGACCCACGGGGTTCCTTGGAGTGTCTCCTCCTCGCAATTACTTGGTTTACTCACTGCCAGCATAATTACCTGCTGGAACTACGACATCCGCTTAAGCAAGCAATCACCCATCTAGATCAGAGCCTCCCTGCCAGGAGTTACCAAGAAAAGGGTTAGCCGAGATGTATCTAAAATATAAAGTAATCAAACTAATCAAATAAGGCCGCTCTTTTTAGTTTATTTATCCGTAAATTTGTTTTAAAGACAACCCTGCTTAGAAACGACACACATCAAATTAGCTTTTTCATTAAATAAGTCGTTTAAACCATAAAAGGAACTTGCATGGATAAACACTCGCTTATTCAAATCACTCAAACACTCTCAAACCTTGAGCGCGCTATCGTTGAAAATAACGGTGAACTAACCCCCGAACTAGAAGCTGCCATCTCCATTGAATCTATCTCTAAAGAAAAGAAGATCGATGCTTACTTCTCAATCATGGAACGATGTAAATCTATCGAAACTGAATTGAACGCTAAAATTACCATCCTAGACAACATGGTTAATAACGTTAAAGCCATTCAGAATCGCCTTAAATCAAACATCAAAGAAGCAATGGCAATCACTGGCACCACTGAACTACAAGGCGAAATAATACGCTTTAAACTCTCCCCAGGCGGTACCAAGCTCGTGATCACCAACGAGGATCACATACCTGTATCGTATTACAATGAGCGCGTAGTCCTTGATCTAGATAAGCCAAAACTTAAAGCTGATTTAGAATCAGGTGCATCCGTAGATGGCTGCACACTAGAAAAATTTAACTCGCTCAGAACTTACCCCGCCATTAACTCAAAGAAATTAGGAGAATAAATGAAAACATCTGAATCACTTAAAAACATAGCTACAGCCATGAACCTTGCACAATCACAAATAAAGGGCGCAGTTAAGGATAGCTCTAACCCATTCTTTAAATCCTCATACGCAGACCTTGAATCCGTAATGGCAGCCCTTCGAGAACCATGCTCTAAAAACGGACTGAGCTATACACAAATGACAGACTTCATTAACACCGGCACCACTTCTCAACTCTGTGTCGTAACTAGAATCATGCACACCAGTGGTGAATGGCTTGAGGGCTACTTCCCCATAGTCCCCGGTAAACCAAATGACCCACAAGCCCTAGGCTCAGCAACAAGCTACGCTCGCCGCTTCTCCCTCTCAGCTGCCTTCGGAGTATTCCAAATCGATGACGATGGGGAGAAGACTCAAACACGTACAAACAATTATCCATCAAGAACCGCAGCCCCAATGCCAGCCAAACAAGTTCCAACAAGAAATGTAAACGCACCAACACAAACCAAGAACTTCGCTGACCAAGATATTCCCTTCTAGGATAAATTTATGGATGAAGAATTATTAAACCGTGAAAAAGAAATGTCTCGCCGAGAAAAACAATTAAAAGTTAAAGAACGTGAATTACACGAACTACAGCGAATAATTGAAGCAGGCGAAGTATCAAAGGACGCCAAGGCTGTAGCTACTTACTTTAGAAAATCTGTAACCCATTCTCTATCCAATCAGAGTAAACAAATAGAGGATTATCATAATCAGGCAAATAATTTTCAAAACAACCTATTAACAGCCATTCAGAAAAGTGGCTTTTTTATGCAAAATACCAAGGCCTTAAAAGACAAGTGGATGGCCGCATGCAAACAACTAAAATGCGATCCAAACGAAAAAGTAGCATGGGCGCTCGGATATCTTTATTTCTACGAATTTGTATTATGTCGAATGGATCAATCCCCAGACATAAGATTCTACGATCCCTCAATAAGTCAAACGAACTCGTACTTAAGAGATGTAATTGAAAAAACAAGATGAAGCTGAAAGTAAAAGCCGAAAAACTCGCACATAAAAGATTTGAAGAAGCTCTAAGCGCTATGCGCCTATGGCCCGAGTATCAACGAGATATCGCGCACGACTTACTTAAACACATTCAATACCTCATGGAATCTATCGGTAAGCTTGAAGCTGAAATACGCGCCTTTCGTGAGCTAGACTTTCTTGAAGAGAAAAAGCAAATAGAAGAACGTAAAGACATCTATGAGCCAAGCCCTCATCTATCCAAGAGTCTTAAGCCAGTTCAAAAGAGTTACACCACTCGTGGCGAGCGCTTCTATCACATACTTAAAGATAAAACGCATCGTAAATACATGAACCTAAACCCTAGCGTTACACTTGCAGACATGATTCTTATTGCAAACGAGTGGGCTGAGTACGCAGGTCTAGACTTAATCAAAGACGAGTTCTTTAATGAGAGACACTTTTTAAATGGAGACTAAACAATGACAAACAAACTAGACCCAACAAGTGACCCATTTCATGGAGTCCCGGGATTTAATTCCGAAACGCATAGGACAAAAGAAGTTATGAACGAAGAATTATCAACATCCATGGCAAAAGATATCGTTGAACGTTTTTTTAAAGACGCGGGCATTATACAGGACATCGATGCTTTAACGAAGGCTATCGCCGAATCCATTCAAGCAACATTCCTACATGCTAAGACATCTGCACCAAACAGTTTTGCTGACCAGGACATACCTTTTTAAGTTATGAAACTACCTAAAATTACTATCGCAAGATTCTCCCCAGCGGCAAATCGTCGTTTATTCGCCCAAGGGTACAGGCCTCTTTATTGGGTTATTTGGGAATATATAACTAAGCATCGACATTCTTATGAATATTTTAGATCCAAAGATAAACCAGATCTTTGGGCGCACTGTAAATGCATGAATTACACAATGAAAATTAAATAGCATGAAATTTCTTTGCTTAGAGGAGTGGGAAGAATGAGCGAACAAGAATGGGCAAAAAAATGTGCCGATGAGATTATATTAAAAGTGGCAAACAACTACGCAATGATAGAGGACTGTAGCCAATTAGTAATCGAAATCACAGACTCTCTAGAAACAGCTTTTAAACAAATTAGAGAGATTGGAAGACTTGAAACTAACAAAGGCATCAAGTGGCCTGCTGAAATACCAGAAGAAAGAATTATCAACGCAAGAGATGAACGCGGTGATCTTATTATGCACGTTGAATACGAATGGTTAAAACAATTTGTAGAGGCAATAAACAAATGAAAGTCAATATCGAACTAGATCTATCAAACCAAGAGGATAAAATATTTTACGAAGAGATTTATTCTTACGCTGAAGAGAATTATGAAATCGTCTACAGATTAAAAGAGCTCTTACATGAAACCAAGGGACGCGAACTCTCCAAACAAGAACAAGATTTTATTAAAAAAATTGAAGATATTATGCTTGGCGAGCCCTGTTAAATAATACTTTTAAGTATCTCATCACTTAAACGATAACCAAATGGTCGTATCATAATCACGACCTGTTCCTTGTCATAGGAATCAACTACTTTCTCCATTGGTGTACTCACAAAGATTGAATCATCAATCTGCAAAGCATCACTGAGTAAGTCATGCAGTGCCTTTGATCTATTTGAGATATCCAAGTTCTTACAACGACCATCTTGTGTGATGAGTCTTGATTTCTCAAAGCAACAATACATCGCTATCTCTAGAGTAGAGTTCCACTCTCTTATACATCCCCTAGCCTCTAGTAATGATTGCTTGTTTGAAATTACCCAAGCTGCAAATAATTTCTTGTACTCTTTAAATTCCCGAGAGGGAACTCGCATCGGCCTTCCACGCATCATGATTGTTGAGTACTGCCCATTACTGCTTGGCGGTATGGGGATTCCAGTAAAGATAATCTTCGGCTTTATTTCAGACACTCGTTTAAAATCTTACCATAGTCTTCGCTTGGGTGTGCAATGTACCCATCAGCCAAGTGTGGCGGAAGAATCCATTGATGGCTGTTATCTGAGCACTCAAACCCATATCTTTCTGAGGAGTAAATACAGGTCTTAATATTCTCTAAAGCGATACTATTTTTTTTCGGGCATAGACTCGTGCACGCCATTAGCCCACAAAAGACTAATACGCTTAGCAACAGCTTGCCGCTCCTCAACAGTCTTTGCATTGTTCGACCCCTCCAAAATATCATGAACCTCTTTTACAAGTTGCTCAGGCTTCCCATGTGAAACACGCATAATGTAAATCCATACCTCACTGATCGTTTTGATCAGTAGAGGTATGTTCCTAATTATTTGAATAATTAAAGCGAGAGTCATTTACTTATGAGCGGGATTGTATCCCACGGCATCGAGTAATTTAGAGATAACTCCAACAACTTTTCCTAAGAAGGCAGCTGCCTTGTTATCAAGTTGTGTAGCTGTCTTGTCTTGAATGACTTCCAAACCCTTTTGAATCCCTGTTAGTGCAATATTAAAACCTACGACATAAGCTAAAATCTGCATTGCTACTGGCCATTGTTCCATTTTTACCCCCCGGTTAAATGTTGTTAGTTAACTATTGCGGCACACTTTCAAGATACCGCAAAACTTGGTTCGATATAGAGCCATCCTTTTGATACCCACGAATCACCTTAGCCTTCTCCGTGTTGGTCATCTTGGATTTCATGATGGCAGAATTTAACTGAAAGGACATTTCTAATGGCACAACAACTCGGTCTGTGTCCGTATCGTAATCCTGCACAGAGAATACTTGAGCGCCCTTTAGGGCCTTCTCAGGCAAGGATCTTTGTGGCATTCCACCAAACTTAGATAAAACCTCTTGAGCCGCAGGAGCTGCGAACTCACCAACTGGCTTAAGATCAGGAGCACCTTCTGCTCTACGCTTTAAGAAATCTAGAAGCTGTTGAGTCTGAACGTTCTCACTCATGGTAACAAGAGGCTTTTCCATAAACTTACCAAACATTGAGGCCTCAGCTGTCTTTGAGGTGTTCAAAACACTAGAGCCAATCGACTCACCTAGAGAGACAATTTCATTAATGTCTTGAATCTCTGAGGCATCAAACAATTCTTTCAATACGCGTTGGGTCTTGCCATCGTTTGCAATGTTAGATCTCAGCCTAGCAAAGGAGAAAGTATCATCGGGGCCTACAACTTTTAGATTCTCAATGAAGGAAGCTTTTAGACGCTTTAATGCTGCCTCTCCACCCGATCCAGGCTGGCTCATGAGCACGTTCTTCAATGCGCGAAGCTTGTTGGTATCACCTGATTCTACAATCTGTTTAAAGACTGTCTCAGGAGCTTTATTAACGTTCTCAATTAATCCCTCAATCTTACCCGCCTCATTAAACCATTCGGTCATTGCCTTATTGTTTTTAACAAGTTTTGCAGCTACATCTTTACCAACTGACTCTTCAACCGTCTTAACGAGGGCTTCACGTGCGCCAGTGTACATCTTTCTGTAAGCCTTTAAATCAGGGGGTATGTCCGAGAGTCCCCGAGGAGAATACTCAAAGGCGCTCCCAAGCTCTGACAATGAGTCTACTATGTCCCCATAGCGTCCGGTTTCTGCCTGCTTCAATATCCCCCGTCCAACCTCAGCCACTTGCTTGGCCTGACTGCGAGCACCTGCACTTAAAGCAGCATTCTTCATCGTCGCCTGAGCCTGATCCAAAATAGGCTTCATATTCTTTTTCAAAACATCAATAGACGCCTCAGTCATTGCAAGATCAGGATTTGCCTTTGCAATACTCTTGTAACTCGTATCAATAGAATCAAAGAACTTTCTTTGCGTACTATTAAATCCCTCTCGTAAAACATCTCCAGCATCAGCGGGAGTTAATGGAGGTACGCCATCACCAATTTGCACAAGCTTTGTATCAAAGGCCTCTTTAACGGCATCGTTTGCTACCTTGTATTGATCAAATATTTTCTCTCCACCGGGCCTTTGTGAGAGTGTTTTCTCTAATCTCGTAATGCTGGACTCCGGTCCATACTTTACGCTTGATGGTAAAATATTAGGATCGATTCCATGCTTAGTCGCAGTTGCAACTGCATCTTTATAAGTCGTAGCAATTTTAGGATTTATAAATGTTTTAATAGCCTCTTGAGTATTTTTAACTGCCGAAGTTCCGGATTTAAAAAGCCCAGAGACAACCTCAGGAACCAGTGGCTTAACAACGGCCTTTGCGACATCAGCCGCAACGCCTGCAGTTTTGACTGCACCCTTACCAACACCCTTTGCAATTGTTCCAAGTGGAATAAAGTTAGTTGGATCAGCTGCAACATCTAAACCAAAACCTGCGACACCCGAGGCTGTAGGATCTAGCATTCCACCTTTTTGAAGTTGAATCCCCTCTCCTGTTTCATTGTAGAGAGACGGCAATAACTCTGACAATGCAGCGTCGGAGACACCGGCCTTTCGAGCTAACTCTTGACCAGTGGGAGCAAGTCTAGGATCTTCTCCAAATTGTGAAATGGCAGCCTTAGCTGCCCCAGGTATCGCAGTGAAATCCTCTTGTAAAACGCCAATAGCTTTTCTTGCAGGCGCGCCAGTGTATGTATCAATAAACTTTCCAGCAGCACTAAGCCCCTCAAGAGTTGCCATACCAGCTTTTTTTAATAAACCAGGCTCTTCTTTCTCAAGATAAAGATCAGGATCAAACCCGCTAACTTCATCAACGGGCTCTACCTTTTTTGTCTTATTAGCTAAGTAAGCATCAGGATTAAAATCAGCCATCACTTACCTCGCTATGCTTCGTGTTTTTAACTTTTCCATTATAAGCGCAGCTCTAGGATCTTTAGGATTTGCGCTTGCCCAATCTAGAGCCGCAATATCTTCTGCGCTCTGAGCGGGCATCGCTTGTGCCGCTTTCTGTGTCTCAAACCCACCGAAGACAACATCTTGAGGGTTCAATCCAAACTTCTCAGCCTGAGCCATAAAGCCCTTATCTAAAACTGATTGTTGTTTTAATTGCGCCTTATAAAGATTTTGCGCCTGATTAACAAAGTCGCCTCTTTGCGCTGGAGTTAATCTTTCACCCTTTAAGGCATTATTGTACGCGGCCATTACTTTATCGGAAACACCACCAGCATTTTGAGCGTTTGCAAACTCACCTTCACGAACAGTCGATCCAGGATCAAGAACTTTCATGTAAGAGAAGATCAAGGACAAATCACCTGCGGCACTAGGATCTTCCGCAGCGTTTTGTATCTTTTGAATTGCTCCAGCTGTTTCACGAGTCGCCTTTGTTACAGGATTAGACTCGTATTCTTTTCTCAAATTCTGAACATTAGAGAATTCCATTTCCTTAGCCTTAGCTCCGGTTTCCATTCCCTTTAATTCTTTTTGAAAAGCACGCTCGTCATCTTTTTCAAACTTCTTAGCCTTTGCAGCTGCTTTTGATTTTTCATCTTCAGCCCACTGTGAACCAATGGTTGTTGCAGCTTGTGCCCCAACTTGTCCACCAAGAGCACCGCCCTGAGCGCCACCAACCGCTGCACCGATAATTACTGGAACTGCCGCAGCAAGAGCTAAGAATAATTTATCATTACTAGAGGGAGAATCTTTTTCTGCAATTTCTGCTTGCTTAACCTCGAGAGGTTTAACGGCAGCCTCAGCCTCAACTTTTTTCAAGTTAGCTGGAGTCACATCTTTTGGTTTAATTTCCTGGCCACTCAACTCGGAAAGTTTCGTAGATACTTCTTTTTTAAGTTCTTTTTTTGAAAGACCTTCTGCAAGTTGTGACATGTTAAACTTGGGTTTCTTTTTCTCCAGGGCGTCCATGTCTGCTTGATCTAATCCGAAATCGTCTTCCATGTTACTTCTTCCCTTCAGACGCGTTTGCTATTTGTTTTGCAGTCTCAAGTTGTTTGTCGCCAATCATTCTTGAAGCTACGGCGCCACGCTCTGCGGCCCCAAGGCCCGCTATGCCAAATTGACTTGCAAGCCTTCCAGCTTTCTCTTTTTCGCCTTGGCCAAGGTTGAATTGCGTTCTTCCAAGCTCATCGGACTCAGAAGTTCTTTGCGAACCTTCAAACTTATCAAGAGCACCACGTTTCTCAGCAATGTTTGACAAAAACAACGCCCTCTCTTGATCGGCAAGTTGCGCCTGAGATTGTTGCCCCAAGGCTCCTTGTTGATTTGATGCTAAAGCGCCTCGGACACCGGCTCTGGCTTGTTGTCTGGCAAGATCACGTGATCCGGCTTGTTGCGATTGAACAATGGATTTCATGTTCTGCTCACGCATTGCTTGTTGTTCTTCGGGAGTATATCCACCAAGTTGTTGCTGTCTTCTGGCTAAGATGTCTTGAATGGCAGCTGATCTATTTGCGTCTACACGGCCAAGAGATCCAGATCCAAATTCTTTTTTACCTAGAGCTTCGCCCGCAGCCAAATCTTCTTTTCTAGCGGTACGAGCTGCAATAATTCGCTTTCGCTCTAATGCATCTTCTTCTTTTTGTTTTGTTATTCCGGACACAACCGTTAGTTTTCCCATTTATTTATTCTCCCATTTCATAAACCAAGTAATACATTTTGCCGTCTCTGCAAGTTTTTGCTCGCGTCCACGAGTCACTTTAAACATTAAGTCTGGAGGAGTTTCTTTTTTGGTCTGAAAGATAAGTGTCTTATCCTTAGCTATCTCTGTGACTAGCTTGTGACCTACCCTAGTTCCGTGAAAGGCTGGAATTACATAAAACAGCCGGATTGCCAGGATTCCCTCTACAACTCTATTATAAATTATAAATCCAACTATCTCATTATCGTGCAATGCTACTTTTACTTGAGAGGATTCATCATGCATGTACCAATAAAGCAGTGCCTCTATCTCAGAGACCTCATACTCTTTGCCACCTAGCGTAATCTTTGTAAGATTTGATTTATCCTCGCAGTGAACAAAGAGCCACGCTTGCCACATGACATTTAGAAAGTTCTCTAGATCTCCAACGAGATTTAGATCCCTTATTTGAAAAATCTCACCGTTATAACTGCCTCTTCCGTTGCTGAGGTGTTTTTCAGGTAAAGTCGATCCAGAGTCCAAGGCGTATCTCCCTCACATACATAAATACCCCCGGCATTTTTCCTTAAAATAAGAAAACTACCTGGGATAGTTGTTAACTCGTTTGTGATCTCGAATTCTGTCGAGACTGGAATGGTTATCGTCTTTTGAAATGAATCAAAATTATCTGTAAATGTGAGATTTTGTAGTCCAACACGCAACTCTCTAATTGTTGCTGCCAGCTCGTTTGCTAGAAAGTCGAGAACTTGCGATAGACCACTCGCAGGATTCTTACGAAATTCCTTAAGAGCTGAAAAGTTCATCTCTTGAACTCCGGCCTATAAGGTGTCGAGAATTCTAATTCCCAGCCAGTAACGAATATATTTTCGTGAATCGTCTCATTCTTAAAGCGAGGCCGCACTGAACGTATACGACCTCGAGCCATAGGGTGCATAAAAGCATCTTGAGTAGGATCTGAATAAGCATCATTGCCATACTCCGTGTATCCATAACCTCCACCCGTTACGTCAAGCGTAAAAACGGCGACGTTTGAGTCGGCCTGAAAGTTAATCTCTTGCTCGATAGTTAATGTGAACTGATTGTTTGAGATTAACTCTAAAGCAAATACGCGAATTGCAAGGACATCCTTTAGAACGCTTGGCTCACCTAAGAACTCCCATTGTGGAGAATAATCAAGTGAAACGGCGTCGGTATTATCGGCGTAATCAAAGGCATCTTTTAAATTGTGTCTTCGATACATGATCGATTGAACAGATGAGGTAAAATCAGAGAACCTTCGTTCAATAAAATACGTCTCGTCTTCAATGGCGGTAATTCCGCCAGCTAAGTTCATATTCGACCAAATAAGCCAAGCATCTCGAACTCGATCATAAACAAATGTTCTTGAGAACTCGTTTGGATATCTTAAAGAGCCGGTATCTGTCTCTGTCGGGATATATAAGAAATACTGATCATTCGCGATGTTTGAATACCCAACTGCACGCTTAGTTCTATAGATTTCGTTTTGAGATTTACCGTCATCAATAAACTCAGGATCAAGGCGTGAGGCTTGGTTTGATTCGCTTGGATCAATTGCAGCTCCAATAGGAAATGGTATCTGTCCGCCAGCACTTCCACGTGGACCATTTGGGGTCATCCACACAAGTGTGCCATCCATGTCTTGAATGGTTGCGTGTGCCGTGCATCCTGTGTCTCGCGATCTTGTCTCAACTCGAATCTGTCCAGTAGACAGCTCACCACTTATAACCGTGAACGTGTTCTCACCGTGTACAGTGAATACTTCGTTGTTGGGGGCAATCCCTGTAACAACATCGCCATTTCCGGGCTCAACTAGGATTTGATTTGAATTATTTGGAAAATACTCAGGACCATCAACATCAGACCAATAGACAGTTGTAGGAGATAAAAAATTACCAGCAATAACAAGTAAACCGTTCCACTGAGAAACGTACCGACCCTTGGGGGGTGGGCTTCTATCAGTAACAGGAGGAAGTAATAATTCACCAAGAGCAGAATCCACGTTATTATCAACAAAAGATTGTGTAGCAGTAAAAGAGTTATTTGGTAATTCTACTATGTAATAAAATGCTGTGGGAGTCACCGCAGATGACTTACTTCTCCAAACAGCTATTCTTAAATTATTCGAGATAACGGCATTGTCTGCAACGTTCACATTTGCACCAGCAATTGTTATTGTTGTGGCCGCAACTGCCGTCACTTCACGAGTAACATAGTCAGCGCTTACACCATCAAAGAAATAAGCAGTGTCTCCAACTTTCATCGTGTGAGATCCACCAGACCCGTTATCAACAGTTATAGTTGTGACGCCAGCTTGAAGCCCGTTTACAACTGCACAGTTAGTATTGAATCCAGAGGCAGCTAATACGTTCGGGATTGTTAGAGTGAATTGTTGAGCCGCCGCATCTTGCGCTGTAGAGGTAAACAAATTCCCCTCTATGATATTCCCAGCGCCATCGAGTTGTATGTATTGAATCTTGTGTGTGTAGTTAGATCCCGTGATTGCACCTGCCGCGAGTACTGCACTTAAGGATATTGGAGTTGGCAATCCTGCACGGTAGAAATTCACACCGTCGTATTTCATTAGTTCGTTATAGCCAGTACCAAAGTAAATAACGTTTTGTACTTGTATCGAGCTAACGTTCTCAAAAGAACTGTCATATCGATCAGCGTAATACGTAGACAAAGGATTACTTACTGGAGAATTTACTTGCGTCCAGTACTTAGTAATTCCAACAAAATCATCTGCAACTAAATCAATTTCTCTTATGATCTTTTGGAATGCAGCAGGAACCGTTCCCGATCCTGTGACTGTAGCCGTAAATCCTGCGAGAGCATTTATCTCCGCAGCTAATTCAGTAATTGTTTTCGGTGAGGCCTCGTCAAATCCAACGTCTAAGTCTGAATTTAATACCATCGTAGTTCCCTCTAGAATTTGCATTCTATAAGAATCCACATCCATAAATAAACTCAGAACACAGGTTGTGTTGGCTCCACCATAACTAACCGTGAGAGTGGTCTCCGAGAGCTTAAACAAGTTTTGATCAACGGTGACAACTTCGGGAACTTGTTCCCCAGTCTCTGGATCAACTCTTCTGTAAGTCCACGTACCATAACCGCCACATGAGGAGGCGTGCGCTTGATAGCCTTTTCTTTTTTGTATAGCTCCGCCATCAGTGTATTGAGCGTTGAGCATATCTGATGCGTACTCTGAGGGGCGGATGATATCGCTTGATTTAAGATCAACGCCCTTGTGGTTATAAAATCTTTTTGTGAGTTGCATCTAGCTCACCTATTATCGTCTGTGTCGAGATATTGAGGATCAAGTATTGCGACATAGGAAACATCGTCATCGGGTAGCGAGAAGCTATCAACAATCTCCATTTCTTGTTCTTTAATTTCTTGATTTATTTCCTGACTAGTTTGATTTGAATCTCGTTTTTCTAATTTCCAAACCATAAAGTCCACAAGATATCTCTCAGCAACTTCAGGCAAACTAGAATGGGTAGTAGAGTATGATCCCAAGCAAACATAAGATCCACTAGGGATTGTCTCGCCAGTTTGATAAGAGAATCCAGCGCTAACAGTAACCAAACCCGTAGTTGTGTTGACATCGTCTACAGGAATCCCCTCCATAAGAATGTTACCATCCTTATCGACGATTGTTATGTACGCCTCTTCTCTAATTTCCTGGTCATCAATGGATTGCGTTGTATCTAGAGTTAAAGAGGTAATTGTTTTTGTTGTCCCATCTAACACAGCAGCGCTAACAACAGCGCGACGTAAATCAAGACGAGGGAGAGCAAGTTGCGTAATGACACGAAATGACCCTCCAGACTGCGGTGCAGGCTGAACTAAAAACTTTGTACTAAAACGAATGTAGAATGCAGGATTCCCTGATGGTCCGTTCACACGCTCATGAAGATTTCCTTTTTTCAAAGGATAATAATTTACTGCTTGTCCAGTGATTGAATACTCAACCATTTGAACTCGTGTGCCAAGAAATGTCTTAGCTGGGATTGAGTACTCCTCTTGATTTGTTACTGCAGAGATTATCGTCTCTCTCTGAAACAAATCAGGATGAGCTTGTTGAATTAGAGAAGTGATACGCGTTTGCGCAGAATTTGCCCAACGAAGGAATTCAGAATCTTTTATTCCAGCGTCGTCGGTGAACTGAAGATTATCAGTCTCAGTTCTTGCTTCTTTAATAAGCAAATCAATTCTACGCATGACTCAACTATTCCCCGTTTTTCTTTTTCATCATAGCTATGATCAAGGCTTTTTTAGGACCTTTCATATCTTTTGGCTCAGACTCTTGGCTCTCATCAGACATTTCATCATCCATAACGTCAGCGTCGTCATCCATTTCAGCCATTCCAAGTTTTTCTTTAACTTGTTCCATAGCTTCGCCAAGTCCAATGCCCATCTCATCAGCAACTGCTTTAATATCAGATGCGACTTGATCTAATTTCCCAGCTTTTGTTTCAGGCATTTCTTTATCGCCCTTGCCGTACATTTCTTTCATAATTTCTTGCATCATATTTATTCCCCTATCTTAAAATGTTTTGATAACTTTGCATCAACTGAGCAAAGGCATTTTGTTGACCTTGTGCCATGTTTTGAGCTGCTTGTGCCTGAGTTGCAAATCCTTGGTTAACTCCAGCTTGCAACGCTTCTTCTTTTCTTTGCTTCTTTGCGGCCGCTTGTCCAAAAAGTCCGCCTATTAATTGAGCTGCTCCGGCCACTGCTGCCGCTGCCACTACTGGTGCCATAACAAATCCTCCTTTATGCAAACCCTACTTGCCAATCAGCAAAGTAGTTTGTTCCGTCATAATATAAATCAACGATATCTATTGCACCGTTGGTTGTTGAAAGAATTGCAGCCTGGCCTTGAGGCCATTTAACAGATGCAGGCCAAACAATGTTTCTTGCCGTTGCACCTTGAATTAAAAATAATTTATATGATCCACCCGAGATTGGATTTGTAATCGTTAGAGTTACATCTCCTGTAGCTGAGCCAAGATTTATCTTTTGAATGTTCCCATCGTTACAACTTACTGTCTGTGTAGTCCCGGCGGGAGTTAATGTTGTAGCAAACTGTGTGAATCCAATGTTTGCAAAAAGTTTTGCACTTGTTATCGAACCATCTGAGATAGATGCAGTTCCAAGCTGAGCGCCGTTTCCTGAACCTGTATGATCGTGTGAGCTGATCTTAGTCCACGTCGTGTTCTTTAGGGTTGTGCCCCAATTTGTGGTTCCGTTGGTGGGAATAGTTAATGTTAGTCCAAGGCTTAATGTAGTGAATGCCATCTAGATTATCCCCTCCCGTCTTAGGTTCTCATGATCCAGCGCCAAGTAAACTTGCTTTATTCTGAGCAATTCTGAGGTATCCGTCAATGCGTGCGCTCCAGGTCTTACGCAAAGCCATCTTGATCCCTTAAGCTCATCAGCTTTATAGGATCCAACTAAAAGTCTTGTATCAAGGTGTAAACCACCTGTCTTTTTTCCATTATAGACCCAGTCTCTGTAAATTCCGATTCCCCCGAAGTTGAATCTTTCTGACAGTAGATAAAGGTCGAAGAGGGAGCCCGTATATTCTGGAGCAATCACGTCTACCGCCCTCCCCACACCATGTTGTGCCGGGTCCCCCGGACGATAACCGCTAGTCACAATAAGCGGACTCCCTATGGCATCTCTAAACTCATCTAGATAAAGCAGCAAAAAGGAATCCATTTTATCTGGATTCCCCCATTTATCGATCTTGGAGTCTTTCTTGAAGTATTTTAATTCACTCCAGCTCTTAATCATTTCTCATTCTCCATGGCCCTAAGTTTTGCACCAACGTAGTTTAAATCTTTCTGTATCTCGGGTATTGAGCTAACCTTGTCTAATAAATGCTTAAGCTCAACTTCCGCTCGCTGAAACGCTACTCTCAACTCAACTATCGCATTAGTGTTATCTTTAAGGGCGTCCCGTATTTCTTTTTCGGTATTCTCTTTCTTTTGCTTGATAAGATCCCAACCCTCTTTCAAAAGAAATGCCGCGCCGAATCCAATGAGTCCCGTAATAATCTCGAGATTCATCAAAAGCCCCACTCATCTTTAGTGATTTGAGCTGCCATCTTTACTGATGGGTAGTTCTCACCAAAGTAGGGCTGGAGCATCTTAGAAAGAGATCCGAAGTTTAGAGCTTTAAAAATTTTCCATGTCTCACTAACAACGACGATAGGAAGGCGTATCCACCAATGAGATATTTGCGCCTTGTTCATTGCGTACAATCTTAGCCATGCAAGATTAGATTTTCCTGAATCATCAACAAAAGCGTTTGCCAGTAGTCCACCAAGTAACCAAATAAAGTTTAGTATCTCAGGAGTTTTTCCAGCACAGATTGAATAGTAGGCAATGTCTCCACCCTGTCTTTGAGCTTTCACATCCCACTTACCGGGCTCTACGTTGTTAAAGTTCCAAGCGTTTAATCCACCATAGGAAAGTATTTCATTTGTGAATGAGAAGCCGTACATCGTTGATAGAGCAACGATAGCTACGTAGTTATCGTGTCGCTCAGGCTTTCTTAATGATTCCTTTGTGCCAATAGGAATGCGATCAAACAAACCCCTATGAGGAAGCCTAACCAATCTTTCGATGGTGGTTCCAACGTCTGCAAACTTCGATCTAGTTTCCAGGTCAAGACCAGCAATCCTAGAAACAACGATAAAATAAGCAAGAAAAAGTATTCCGTTGTCATTATTCACTGATCTAAAGCCTAGGCCATCAAATGTCTCACCTAATTGGTCGTCCCCAGATAGCTTGGCTAAACCATTCTCTGCTACCCAGATATTCCAAAAGTTGATCCAGATGGCCTCTTTCATTATCCAATTCTCTTGATATTAATTATCGTATATCGACTTGCATCCGAGTAGGCATCAATCGCGCCGCCCGTATCTTGTCTAACAACAACATCGAGTGTGTCCCCAGCCACGCATCTAAATGAACCATAAACATAAGTGCTAAATGAAGCGCCTGCTAAGCCAGGTATCTGAGTCGTTGTTACGATCGATGAGTTCTTTCTAACCTTCATCGCACGAGTGCCAGTTCCACTTGCACCCCAATGAGTTGCACCCATGACTTCATAGATACCGGCCGCAGGGCAAGTAAACACACCAGTAGATGAGTTATATGCGCCGTGTGTGTCGTGGTCCTCTAGGTTACCAATAAGAATTGTATCTGTGGTATTTGGAATACTTTGGACGGAGGTTCTATACGCAGCCGAGCTAATTAACTCTGTTGCCGCAATCTGCGAAGGCCCTGAGGTGCGCTCGATAGTTACATAGTTGTAAGTTGCATCCGTAAATAAAGCTAAAGATGCTCCGGAGTTTTGGAATATTTTTATTTGAATGGTATCGCCTGCGTTGGCTTGAACAACATCTGATCCAACGGATGGGACAAAAGTAGTATGAGCCGCCTGTTGCACGTTGTTTTGCAAATAAGAATACAATGTACCATTTTTAAACACACTAAGTTGTGCTGTTTCGCCAGATGCCCAGCCTCCACCGCTATTAAATAAAACGGAAGCATTAATATTATAGTATCCCGCGACTGGGCATCTATATGACCAAGAAGCGCCAGTTGTAATTGCTCCGTGCGAGTCATAATTAACAGTGCCAAAATTAACTATGGTGTCTGTAGCATTAGGTATGCTTTGACCGGCGGCCGTGGAAGCCCTTGCTGTAGTAACCCGCGTATCAGCATCTTGTCCTAATGTTGCTGTTGCTCCCCAACCCACGATCGGGACCATGGCAAATATTTCAACTGTATCTGTGTTGCCAAATGTAAACGGAATAACGTTAGATACAGTATTTCCAGTAGCTCCAGCGCCTTCGTTTATATACCTCGGACGCAATTCAGTGGCCGATGCTCCGTATGTACAATAAAGCATGTACTGCTGTGTGCCTGTATCAAAGGCAGTTCCATAACCAAGGTTTTCAGCTTGTGCCGCAGTCTCAATTTTATTTGTATCAATTGAATAACCAGAGGGCATGTTAAAAGAGAGTGAAGCAGCGTTTGGAGCTCCGGAACAGGTCACTAGGGCTCGTAGTTCCATACTATCGCCGACACGTCTCCATTTTCCAGAGTACGTAACGTTAGTATTCCATCCTCCAGTTGGCGTGAAAGAAACCCATTCAGTAGTAATGGCGCCAGCAACGTTTTTGCTAGGTCCTACTATGAAATTATCCATTTTAACTGTGTACGCACTTGCGCTTGTTGTCGCACAGTGAAGGATTAATCTGTATCCAGTAGCGTCTGAGTCCGCTTGGAATTCTCCGCGATAAGAATATTTTACTCCGGACACACCGCCGTCAAGCTTAATGACAGACGGCTCAATAAGTCGTCCAGTCGCAGTAGTACGATAGACGTAAACAATAAGGTCAGAATCAGCAGAAGAAGAACCACCTGAGTAAGTACCCGATGCAATCTCATAGTCGAAACTAATTTGCAGTACTCGAGCCTGATCAGCTGAATCAATCGTAAGATCATAACTAACGCCCTCACCTTGTCTGTTAGCTGCGTCTTTTGTGAACAAGAAACTTGCTATGCCTCTAAGAGGTGAGCTTGTAACTCGTGTCCATGTGACAGTGGGCGATCCACCCGTTCCGTCTACAGGACGCGAAGCAGCCGCATCAGCATAAGTAGCCCAGCCAACTGTATTAGCCTCAGCGTCAGGATTATCAACGTAGTTAATTCCACCTGCGCCTCCAGTACCAACGATTTCCCAGTTTGTAGAACTACCGTCGTCTAATTTTTTATAGAGTTCACCGTTAGATGTATTTAAAAGAAGTGATCCCTTTAAAGCGTCAACAGCTACAGAGGTTGGATCAGTTGTTGAACTGATAACGTCTGCGCCACCGTTAAGTGACAAGATGTCTTTAAGTGTTTTTACTTTTGTTCCTGCGAAAATTGATGCTGGCATTTAAGTGACCCTCCTTAGAGTCAGTTCATCTATCCGATGAAGTTAATTGCTACGATACCGCTAGATATCGCTGCGTTTTGCATATTACGAAGTCCAAGCACCGTGGCCGCAGGAATCGATAATTCTATTGTTTGATCAGAGCCAGGTCCGAACACTGCAAGTAATACAGGAGTTCCGGCTGGGTCCGAATAAAGACCAATGAAAGCTCCAGTCGTGTCTAGGAATTGAACTTTCTTTGCTGCAGATGCAAGACTTGCAACAATTGTTACAGGAGTTGATGCACTAGCAGGGATATTTGTAGAAGACGTATCCAATATTGGAGTTGTGTCTATGAAATCGATTACAGTCGAAGTGTTAACGTTAACTGCGCCAATTGTGTTAGTGCCTGCTGGTATTGCGGGAAGTGATAGTACATCAACATCACCAATATTATTTGTACCAGCTGGTAAGCTTGCGACGATATCAACTTGAAGCTCAGAGCCAGAAACAGTGCCAGCAAGTGATGAGGTATCAGCGTCGATAGTTGTTAGTATTGCCTCACTAGAAGTTTGCAGCGCAGATGTTGCAGCTCCAGTGGGCAATGCACTTGATATGACATCCACATCACCGATATTATTTGTACCGGCTGGCAAGGATGCAACGATGTCGACTTGTAACTCGGATCCTGAAACGGTTCCAGCTAAAGAAGATGTGTCGGCGTCTATCGTTGTTAAGATCGCCTCACTCGAGGTTTGTAGCGCCGAAGTCGCTGCACCAGTAGGTAGAGCGCTAGATATAACGTCCACATCACCAATGTTATTAGTTCCCGCAGGAAGTGCAGCCGTGACCGCAACTTCCATTTGGTTTGAGGCTGTGATTGATACGAGTTCAGTGCCATCTCCGATCCTAGTTGAATCATAATTCACTCCCGCGTGTGAGAGATGAACGTTCAAATCACCGGCTGTGATATTTATATCACCCGTTGCTCCAGTAAGTTTAACTGGCAATGGAGCATTGTTTGATGGAGTAACTGTGTCTTCTCTAACCTCAGTATCAACGCCATCTAAGACAAACAATAATGGGCTCGGCGTTACAGAGACGGCAAGGGCTCCACCTGAATCAACGACTGGATACTTGGGTCTTAAGATTTGAAATGTAACTGTCGCAGCGGGGGCACTTGGTAGGTCCTCTGCAATCTCGATTGTATTAGCAGTAACTTCCCACACTTTAACTTCGGTATTTGCAAGAGCGCCGGAGGTAAATCGAATCACGTCTCCCTTGCGAGCTGCATGTGCTGTGGCATTGATTATTTCGACTGTAGAGCTTGCCTCTACTGCATCGGTGCCAACCTCGTAAACGTACATGTGAGCATTAACGGATAAACCGTTTTGCTCTGCACGAATGGGTTCAATTGTTGCGAATTCCGCTGATAAGCGTTCTAATTTAGTCTGTGAGCTATAGCCTTTTGAAGACATATGCGCTCCTCCCTCTACTGTTGTGAGATCTTTGTGAGCTTTAGTTTATTGTATCGGTAAATAAACTTATTACAATTAATCTTGGTTTAATATAGTTAGACGCGCTAGGTCTTAGGAACTTTTGCTATCAATTCAGCTAGCACCTTTAGTGCTAGCTGAATCTGTGCATGTTGTGCGCGCGATAAACTAATCTGAGATGTGACTTGATCGAGTAATTGAAGTGCCTGTTCTGGAGTCATGGTTGTTTTATCTCTCCCACTAATTTAATAGCTTGCAACAATAGAAATGTTGGTTGTGGAACTGTTTTATGTAGCTCGAGTATCGCTAAAGCTTGAACTTTTGTCATTATTACCATTTAAACTTTTCCTTTCAATTAATGTAAATCAACCCAAGACCCGCCAGCATAAACTTGAAGCTTATCTGTAGTTGAATTGTAGACCTGCATGCCATTTACAGCAGTCAAGGCGTTGCGCTCAGATGTAGTCATGCGAGCGTTCATAAATGTCTTCGTGGTTGATTTAATTTCTAGTCCAATGCTGGAATTGGTAACTGTGTCGTCACTTACAGGAGTTCCGCCAATTAACAAAGTTCCATTGAAATAGTTATTCTTTCCAGGCCTATCATAAAATCCGAAAGTCTTAGTGCCTGGGTCTCCAAAAGGTAAATCAAATAGGTATCCGTACAAATTATTAACCGTTGTAACACCGTTTGGAATTGCTACAGCTCTACAAAGACCAATCTCATCTGCAGTTCCGCCAGTTGAAGCGGCGTCTAAGCTTAGAGCAAACAATGCTCCATAGACTCTATCGACAGTTGATCCAGTCTGCATCCCTAGCACGGCTGGCAAACCAAGAGCTGCGATTCCGATAAATGCAGTCGACACAGATGAGTTTGTTCCTATGCTAATCAAGGCTGCGGTGTTGACTGCGATAGTGTCAGCCGATGTTAGAGTGATGTTATCACCAACGGTTGGTTGACTTATCAGAGAGTGAACGCTTGCTGGAGTTCCACCCCCATCGACCATTGCTTGTGATGCAAAGGCACTCAGTTTTCCAATTGATAAAGCTCCAGCAAAAGAGAGTGATCCCGTTATTTCAACATCACCATCTAGATACGCGGCTAACACTCGGCCAGCATCGATGCCGCCTGCAAAGCTATCTGGACCATCAGCCACTTGAGCATTGGACGCCGTTCCAGTGATCGTTGTAGTTATGGCACCAACAAATGATGGCGCGGCATCACATGCGGCCTTAACTTGCGTCGCAGTTGATACTCCATTTTCGATTTGTATTGTTACGGCGTTTCCTAAAATAGTAACAACTTCTGATCCAGCTGTAGCGCCAGTTGTAAATTCCATTGTGTATACATTGTTGAATGAACCTGGCGCATTGAATTCAAATGTCAGATCTTGGATGGTTACAGAAGCGTTCACTCCAGCATAGGGAGTTACGCCATCCATTGTGATATTAAGTCCAGCTGCATAGCGGGCACTTGTGATAGTTGGGTTTACGTTTACGCCGTGGAAATACCCGTTGTCATTAAAGGTCCCTAGATTTCCAGTTACACTTAAGCCAATGCAACCTGCGTTTCCAGTGAACGTTGTGATTGACGGGGATGTATTAAAACCAGTGTAGTTAGTTGTATTATTTATAGATGCAATTATCGGACTTGCATTAAATGATGTGTGTCCAGGGGCCGCGCATCCAATGTTTGATGAATCATAAAATGCGTTTGTGTATTCGCCAGTTCCAATGGTTGCGGAGGCATTTACGTTTGGTTGATACCCGTAACCTTGCATCGGTCCACTGACGTTTACGTTTGCGTTTACAGTTCCGAATCCGGTTGAATAACTCCATCCGTTCACATCAATTGCGTCTGTACCATTACCGATATTGAAGTTGTTAATTATAAAATTAACTTCTCCCATGTCAGATTTGTTTTGCGCTGACACGTAATGAGACAACATTTTAATAGACGTTCCAGCTGTACCAATTGAAAAACCGTCGTCATCCGTATCAACATTTATTTGATTATTTTGAAGTGTGTAGGTTTCGTTTGGAGTGTTCGCTATAGGATTTAAATTTATTGTGTTGTCGTGAATAGCTATGTTTCCTGATCCAGCGTTTGGATTTTGCGTTAGTCCGATATCAAACCCGCCTGATGTTGTGTCTTTAAATATTCCAGGTAGACCCTCAACAACTCCACTACCGTTAGCGTAAATGAGTTGATTGTTTGATGCTGTAATGTCGTCTTGTTTGCCATCAAGAGCGGTATCTAAATCTGTTTGATCAGTTAGCGTTCCAGTTATTGCACCCCATGCAACAGACGGTGCGACGGGTTCGCATGGGAACTTAGTGCGAGATAATTCTGTCCCTTGAAATCTAAGTTGAACATCTGGAGCAGTTCCAACGCCAGTGACTTCCGCTTTAATTCTAATTAATAATCTATCCGTTAGATTCATTGTTTTATACGGACCCATAGTTGTGTGGGCTTTAACGTTTGTAGAGACTCCAGTGATTGCTTCTGTAACAGGAGTTGTTCCTAATAAGTATTGAGTGCCACCTACTTCACGAATATAGAATTCTGCGTATAGTTTACATGTTTGCGTGCCGCCCGTTTGAACTGCATAGCAATTAAAACTTAATGGACCTGCGGGTAGGTGATCTGCATTTGGATATCCAGAGACTGTACAGAATGATGATAAGTATTGCCCATCAGTAACTCCCGTGAATGACTCACTAGCACCGCCGCCTGCGGGTATGGCTTTAGTCATCTCCAATCTTCCGCCGCCTAGATCAGATGCAGTACTTGTGAAATAATATGACCCATCACCGTCAACAAGATTTGTTAACTCGTTTGCAAGATCAACTTGATCGGTGAGTGTGCCAGAGATTGTGCCCCATGAACCGCCGCCCGATGCGTTTAGTGTTGTACCAGTTAGCGATAGATTAGTTCCAAGTGTAATTTGTTCAACAACTCCGGTGCCCGCAGTACCACGCCCGAGTAGTTTATTTGTTGCCATTGAATCATCGAGTTTGTCATCAAGAGCTGTCTGTGTTGCCGTGCTAACGGGTTTGTTTACATCGCTTGTATTATCAGCATTACCGAGTCCAACTTGAGTCTTAGTTACAGCATGTGGATTTGCAGTATCAGCAACGTGTGTTGCAAGATCTGCTGCCACGTCAGCTGCGTCTGAAGTTTCCCAATCAGCGGAGCTAGAAGTTCCAACGGATATGTATGCAACCTTATTTGTTGTATCAATATAGTGGTGCCCTATACCTTGAGGTGTGGTTGCTGGAGCCCCTGTTCCTGAAAAAATATGTTTAGCCAATTTAATTCTCCCTTATATTCCTACCAAAATGTTTCCGTTGCCATCTATTAAAACTTCAAGTGGTTCTTCTGCTACTGAATATAAACAACTGGTAGGCCCTGTGAGTATTGTATCAGTATCAAATGAACTACCAGAGGGCGTGGTCCACGTTGTATCAAAATTTGTATTCGAGGCCTTTGCTAATACTTGCCCCGTAGTTCCACCAACAGGAACTGTCCCCACATCCACCTCTTGAGGTACACCGCTGACTGGATTCTTCTTTAAGAGTACTGTCATAATTGCTCCAATGGAGTTTTAAGATTCACAAATAACTCTGTAGTTGAAGTAGCAAATCCTATTTGTTGCCACATGCCTGTGACAGGAGCTGATTGTGTAACAACTCCAGTGGTACTGACATATACTGAATCTCCAGGAGTGAAGCCCGCATAACCCGGGACGATTCCCGTAAAGACTACTTCGACAGTTGTTGCCGTTGGTTTAGCTAGAGCTACGCCGAAGACTCCATTTGGGATTGTTGCCGCACTATTATCTGCAATCGTATCAACAGTGTCGATACCCGTTACACGCACAAGATCACCAACAGCAGTTGTTGGAGAGGTGTTAAATATTAAAGATAATTTTGGAGATGCATTGGCTGCTATTGAAATTTCTGTCGCGCTTGGAGTGAGAGTTATTCCACTTCCAGCTACGAGTGATTTAAATTGAAAATCATTGCCAACCTTTGAATCGAAAACTCCAGCACCTGCTCCAAGATTAGAAGCAGTGTCAGATGAGCCCGATGAGGCTAGTTTAAAAAAACCTGACGCTACTAGCTTGGGCGTACCCCCGGACGCAGCGTAGACAGTACAATTAAAATAAACCTCGTCTATAAGGGAAATGTCTACAGTCGTGCCCGCTGTGGCACCAACAACTGTAGCTAGAGTTGAATATGCAGTTTGATTTCTAATTCTACCGAAAACGGTAATAGAATTCCCACCGCCAACATTCTCAACAACAACTCGTAGCTGATTCTCACCGCCTACGAGCCATGGGTTGTCTGCCGTCGGACCGATAACTCCAGTCGAGGTGAATTCCTTCTCCCCGTGGAATTTAGTTAGGCCTTCTTTCACCCTTGCTGACATGAATTCCTATCCAGCGAAGTTTTCTACATAAAGATCAACCGACACGTCGGCTAACTTCGTTGCTCCGCCTAATACTATTTGCGCTCTAACATAAGGAAGTAATGAGGTGTTACTTGGAAGTGTGACCTCGTTGGCCGCTGCACCTGCACCTGTAGCAGTAAAGGCTATAAGATCCGTCCAACCAGCTGTGCCGTTGGGGCTATGTTGAATCTTGGCCGTAACTGTAGTGGCTCCGTTTGCGTTTGCCACGGTTAGATATCCAATTGGATTTCTAGCCCGAGCGGGGAGAGAGTTCTTCTCCCCGTCCGTGCTTGCGGCAGCCAAAGCGGTAGCACTAAAAAGTGATACTCTTTGTATTGATGCCATCTTATGTTTGGTCCGCTGAATCGAATCCTAATAAAGCAACATGGAAATCTCTATCAGCTGCTGTAGTACCATCAACTGCAAAGATTTTGATGCCGATTGCTGTAACAGAAATGGCGTCTATTTCAACGACTCCCGAAGCAGCCAAGATTGAAGCTCCAAGAACTACAGGTACGCGAGCAAATGGTTTTGCAAATGTAAGCGTATAGTCGCCTGTTCCGTTGTCCGTAAGTGTAGCGTCGAATGCGCCTTCAAGTATTGAAGCAGTTCCAGTGCCATCCACTCTGAATGCGAGCACTCTTGGTAGACGTTGTGTTCCTTTTAATTCTCTTAACATGATTAAATCCCCCTTGTAGGTGTTTAGATATAAGAATAGGCCGATCCCACCGTGGAGATCAGCCTAAAGTTTACGGTCAGTTCAATTACGTTGCAAGTCCAGTTAACACACCATGGAAAGCAGGTGGGATATAGGCTTCGCAATAAGAAACGTATCGAGCTTGATAATCGTCGCTCGAAGATTTTCTCAAGAAAACAGTGCCGTCATCAGAAGCCCAATCAGGTGAACCGGGTCTGTGGTGGATAGTGATGTAGTTATCGTTCAAGAAGTACATGCGGTCATCTTCAACGAAACGATCAACGAACACACCGACAGGACCTGCGTTTGACATAAACTCAACGCCTCTGAAAGAGACTTTACCTTTAAGTTCAGGCATACGGGGTTCAACGATGTATTGTTTTTGATCTTCAAGTTGGTTCAACAATTTTCGGTATTGAATGTAGCTTGTGATGATCAAGTTAGGAACTTTTCCACATTGACGCTCAACTCCGAGCATAAGCTCGTTCATAACGTCAGTGGTTAAGCCTGAACCGCCAGCTGCTTTTTGGAAAGCTTGCCAACGACGACCAACAGTAACTCCGTAGAGTGAACCAGTGGTTGCATCCAAAACGCCTTTTAATCCAGAAGGATCAAGGTCTTTTGAATTTTGCATGTAGGTAACAAGTCCGCTACCGGCAGATGTTAGATCCAATGAACCGGACAAACGGCTCAAGGTAATTGTTCGTGTAGCAGGAGCTACAGTCACAACTTCAAATACTGAAGCGTCCGTGCCGCAGTTGATGTAATCTTTTTCTTCCCAGTTAGCTTCTTTGAAAGTAGCAGCTGTGATGATGATTACAGGAGCAGCAGCAGTACCAGAAGCGTTAGCTTGGATTGTTCCAAGACCACCGGTACCGTCATTGAAAAGGATTCGGCTCATGTTTCTGTTGAAAGACTCGACGCCTTTTTTAACAGATTCTTTGGTCATGCGAACAAACGCGCCTTCATCATTTTCAGATGCTTTGATTGCTTCTCTTTCGATTTCGATTACAGAGTAAACTTTCTTAGCGCTGATTTGTGCGTCTTGGTATGCAGCACTGTTTGCAGTGGGCAATACACCAGAACCAACACCGCCAGCGAAAGAGGTAGGAACTGCGACGTCCATACGTTTACCGGTGAAGTTATATTCTTTTTTTACTCGTCCAAGAAGAACGTTTGCGCTGTTGTATGTTTCGGTTGAGAGTTTTCCGTACTTAATCTTAAAAAGATTAGTAGCGGAGGTTAAATTAAATGTTGCCATTATAGGCCTCCTGTTAAATTAAAAATGTTTATAAATCGTCCCAAGAAATTGGCTCATGTTGTGGTTGAACCTTTTTCTCTTTTGTTTCTTGTTTTGCCCGCTCAACTAACTTGCTTGGCTTCTTCGTCTGAGACGGAAATGCGGAGAGTGCTATTTCTTTTATGTCATCAATCGTAAATTCAGGATTCTTGTTCCAAGCATCATAGAGTTGCGAGGTTATCGTCTCTAAGCGCTCGTCTGATCCGTAAGTCTCGCTAGCAAAACTTGCTATCGTGTCTTTACGAGAAACGACTTTATAGTATTCACCGACCATTTCAGGTGTAATGTTATTCACATCGAACCCGGTCTTAGCAGCTTCAGCTACAAGGTCATCGTAACAGGACTTAAATTGTTCTTTAGGAATCTTGAACTGTTCTTGGACTGAATGAACGCGTGAGATTAGACCTTCTCGAGACTTGGTCTTTTCTTGCTCTGTTCGTCTGAACTGTTCCTTCTTCTTATAATATTCCAGTTCTTGATCACGCTCTCTTGCCTGAATCTGTTCAGGTGAGAGTTTCTCAGAACCGTCTTGTTCATAAGCTTTCTTCACTTGAGAGATAATGTCGGTCCAGACTTGTTCTGGATTTGCGCCCATTGACTCGGCCAAGTGTTCAATCGCCATACGAGGATTTTTTTCCTCAACGGCTAATCTATAAAGGTCATTGACACGTGTTTGTATCGTGTCTCTTTCAGTATAAAAGCTTTTCTTCTCATTGTGAAGTTCTTGGTACTTCCTGTTCCAATCACTCTTTCCTGAGAACTCCGTTAGGAGATCTTTTACAGCGACGTTCTCTATCTTGCCGTTAATCTTAACGGGCACCATAGCGTCCTCTCGCAAATCTATTTCGGCCTCTCCTTGCTTAATCTTAAAGGATCGGACTTTATTTTCCTGATTTGCTGCGTCAGTGGCTTCTTTAAGCGTGGGCTTCTTGTCGTTGTTGATCTCGACTTCTTTTTTAAGAGGCTTCTCTTTTGATTCAGTGCTTAGTTTTTTTACTGGTTTTTCTGGAGATTGTACTTTCTCGGTATCAGTTGATCCTGCATCAAGGGCTGCAAGCTCGTCATCAGAGATCTCGGTTGAGCCTCCTTGTTTAACTACTGGTTCAACTCCACCCTCAAGGGCACCCATGGCCTCAAACAAATCTGCGCCGTTATTCATTCATACTCTCCTTCAAAAACATCTAACGCTGGCTCCTCAGACATTGAGGGCTACCTAGCGATTAGATTGCCGTACTGGGTTCAATAGGACCGGTAGCGTCTGGCATTGCTGACTCAGCTGCTACTTGGTCCACCACAGAGGGAGGAGGCATGTTAACGGGCAACTCTGGAGGTAATTCCATGGTGCCAGCCTGTGCTCCGGCTGCGGCAACCTCTTCAGGTAGCACAGTGGCAGGAGCTGGAGGTTGAGGTAACTCAAAAAATACTGGAAAGCCTGCTAACTCAGTCATGGCTTTCTCTAGGTACAGTGGATTTGCTTTGCCCTTTTCCATAATTAAAAGTTCATGGGCTAGTACGTGATCTTGCATTTGGTTTTGAATTTCTATTGGAGTTTGATTCTTAAATGACCACTCACGCATTTGCTTCATGTGAATGCGCCAGTGAATTAAGTGATCCTCGTATTCCTTGGGATCATTTAACTCAGCTGCAATGGATTGCATGATTGATTCGTTCTCAGCTTCAGCTGCACGAGTGGAGGCTGTGTTGTAATCAAGAAACTTATCTGGCTGTGATAGATCGAGCATATCAAGAACCATTTCCGGTGGGATTTGGTTAGGGAATTGCTCATTTAGATCTAACAAGTATTGTGTTCGAGCTGCTTTTGATTGTGGGAGAGCTGATGCGTTTTGTACTCTCACATCGTATTTACGAGATAGATACTTCACATCATAGAATGTGGTCATCCATTTGTTCTGTGTACCAAGAACCATGATCATACGCTTGTCGTCTTTTTGGTAATGATCACCACAACGCTCAAGTGTCTTAATGGCGGTTTGTCTAATCCACTCGTTGTACTTAAGAACCATTTCATTAAAGCGCTCATTCTCTTGCTCAGCTAAGAACTGGAGAGCAACGCCTGCTTTAATTCCTGGAGGTGGCTCACCTCGTGATACACCAAAGATGCCAGAGATTTGTTGGAACTCTACTTTAAGTTGATCACGAAATGTAAACACTTCAGCTGGAGTTGGGTTTTGTTGTGTGAGTTGTGGAGCAACGGGTCCTTTGTATTCAACAAGAGTGATGTCGTTACCAAGAGATTCTTTTCTCACAGCACCTGCGGGGAATACCCACTTAGGATGCGAGGCCATTATTTGATTTCTTAGGATCATGTTTGTGAGATTGTTATAGGTACCAGTGAGTCCCTTGATCATGGAGATATAAGATCTTCCATGTGTCTCGCCTGGTAGATCAATGTCTGTGAGTCTTGTTACAGGGAAGTCACCTTGTGAACCATCAAGAGGTTTAACTGATACAACCTTAGAGCCGATTAATTTAATCTGAGCGCCTTTAGGCATGTGTTCTGTTTTCTTGTGGAAGAATGTCCAGCACACAGTTGAGTTGTTTAGTTTTTTGACCTGCATTTTTTCGTAGTCATAGTAAGCCCCATCGCCATCGTTTGAGGCTTGTCCTTCGGCTTCTGGGTATTTCTTTTTAACCTCTGCCATTGGGATGAGTTTACGGTGATAGAGATAGTCTGCGTCTTTGTACTGTGGCTTTCTTTGCACGAGGCAGTCGAGCGTGTACCAGATTTCGTAGGTTGTATCTCCGTACTTGACGATTTTCGAGAGCTTGATCGGCCGACCTTCTTCATCAACTTCTGGCTCCCCTTGTTCATTCTTAAGTGTGACTTCGCCATTCTCAGTAAGTTGGTCGATGTATTCTTTCATCTCCTCAACCATCTCGCCTTGATTGTCATCCCACAGGACGTGCAAGTAAGCCTCGCCCATGATGTGTACTAATTTAACGAATTCGTTTTGAATCTCGCCTTCAAAGTTTTGCATGTACCAGACGTGACGAATCAGTGACTCGCTCATCTTCGATCCAACCTTGTCCTCTAATTCATTTGAGGTGGGGAGAACGGAAATGCCAGGTCTGTATTTGATCAGTCTTGATACTTTGTTTTGTGTGAGATCATAAATATGATTTGCAACAATCTTTGTGATTGAGGTGGATCGATCGATGCCTTGATCACGAAGATCTTCTTTGGTTTGTTGAGAGTGGTATTGAATACCTTTGTAGAGGGCTAGATTGTTTTCAATCTCTTTAAAGCGATCTCTGTTTTGTTCAATGAGAAAGTTCTTCTCACCGACTAACCATTTAGAGAGTTCATCCCAATTTTTCTTGTCCCAGATATCTATTTCCCAAATTTCTTTTGTGGGTTTAGATGTGTAGGTTGAGTCTTCGCCATCGAAAGCATCATAATTAGAAGCCATGTGTGTTCCCCTCCGTGGGATCAAATATTATCAAAAGGATCTTTCTCTAATATTTTACGCTGTTCATCTGTTAAAGGCGAAAACTCTTGATTCGCCGTGTTTAAGATTTGGACTTTATGGGTGGATCGTTGCATGGCCTTCACTTCAATAAGGCTGAAAATGGCTAGGACAAGTGAGAGGGTCGCAAAGACAATTGAAACAAGTTCGATTGATGTCATATGAGATGTGCCAGGTGGGGGAAGTCTTTAGCCAAAGATGTGCGAGTTTCTTTCCTGATAGTTTCAGGATCAACCTTCTCAGGCAGGCTATAGTAAAGAGCTGCAAGAATATAACGAAGGTTATCGATGTTGTGGTCATCTTTCTTTGGAATGTTCCCCATCCTGTCCTTATAGTAGTTATCTAATTCCCAAAATGTTTTCTGACAACGGTCTGAGATATGTAACTTATTTAAGAGAAGCATATCCTTAATCAAAGTCAATCCCTGCATCTTATCGTTGGCTGATTTTTGCGAGGGCTCTAGGCCTATGTCGAAGTTTTCTAGCATTTCGTTTTGAAACCAACTTGCTGCTTCATCGTAACCGCCGCGCCATTCGTTTTGAGAGAGGCTCTCAGAGAGTTCGACAATTCTTTTACCAATGGAGTTGACGGTCATCTTGCCTTGGTCGGATTCATAGATCTCATCAAGTAGGTAGAGATCTTTGGAGTATGGATTGTAGGCTGCAAAGAGTACGGCGAATGTTGAGGCAGCTGCAGGGTCACAGAAGTAAATCCACTCTATTCGTTTACGGTCTTTCATTAGTTGTCGCATGATCTCTTCGTGTTGTTTCATGTGAAACTCTTTTAGCATTGAGAAGATCTTAGTTGAGTGAGAGGCGACTTGAATGGCTAGGTATTCACGTTGCCAAACGTCTTCCTCGTTACGCTCGATTAGTTCTTGGTGTTTTTTATCGAGCCATTCTTTGGGAATGTGAGGATTTTCATGGGTGGGCGCTTGGAAGTATTGGCACTTGTCGTTTTGTTTGTAGAAGTCCCGAACTTGTGTGAACTGGCACTCGCGATCAGGTGGAGTACCAATAATAATGAGGGGAGAATTATAAGCAGCGCGATTTGGGTCGAAGGCAACATAGAACTCCTCTCTGAAGTCTTTGAACTCATCGAAGATTACTAGTCCGCGCGGCTTAACACCACGATAAGCGTTTACATTATCTGACCCATCGCACTTGATGAATGAGTTGTTCTTAAATGGGATACGCATTTCAGTGTTGTTCTCATCAAAGATCCAATCACGTGGGCCGAAGTTTTGAATGAGATGAGGAGCCCATATGATTTCTCTGGCTTGTTTCATGTAGGGTGCAAAGTAATAGTTCTCGCTGCCAGGGTTCATCATGGCCCATCGCCAGAGTAGGTATGAGACTAGATAAGTCTTACCCCAGTTACGACCCGCCTCGACGAAGATGTCTTTGAAGTTGTGTTGGAATAGAGCACGGCCTACGCGGATCTGTCCCTCGTGTGGGGCAAAGCGCTCGTGTAGTCCTTTTATAATTTTAGCGTAAGCCTCAAGTTTTGGATTCATCTGCTGTTGAGAGTAGATATTCCATGGAGTGTTTAGGGACTATTAGGCTCATCTCATCACTAACCCAAATGATCCAGTCGTCTTGTTCGGGGAGTATCCAGCCAGTGGGAGTTTTGAATTTAACTCTGCCCTCGTTAACTCTATCGAATGGGCGAGCGAATATCTTTTTCTTGGGGAGTGTTACTTCCTTTGCTGATAACGTCCCTAAGAACTTGTTTGTGGATTTCGACTGCGGCGTTTCGTTCAGCTTCAAGTTTAATTGCGACGAGTTCGAGTTCTTGAATACGGGTTTTAAGTCCATAGATTTCCTCCGGGTCGGGTTGTTGTTCGAGTTGTTCAACTATTTTTTTGAATAGCTCGACTGAGACACTGGATTCCCCCATGGATTCCATTCTAGTGAGAGCGTCTCTAAATTCTTTTGTGTTCATTCATTTTCCTCATCAGGTGTGATGTCGATAACGTCTACAAACTTATCCTCTATTAGGATTTGTTTAACTTCTTTTGGAGAGAGAGGCGCTTGGTTTACATTTATCGTGGAGACGATTTCATGTTTATCACGCCAGTGTCTGGGTGATTTATTCTTGAGTGCGAATATTACGGAGGTTGCGTTATAGCCTGGGATTTTACCCGCGGCTCCTGCTCTAAGTATTTCTTCCCACCATGCGATTTCTTTTATTCGACCTTGTCTTTTGGCCTCGGAAAACGCTGGGTATACTTTCACCCATTCGGCGATTGTATCTTCGTTCACGTTTATTACAGCTCCGAATGTGTACAAAGATCTACCTTCACTCATGTGTTTAATGAGCATTTCACAGTACTCTGGCTTGTATTTAGTAGGTCTACCTAGAGGCGATTTCTTCTCGTCATTTTCCATACTTAAAGTATTTCGCATG
>Ga0075156_10000139_pt1 | contig 36229 bp, 30 predicted proteins | sample JI81AbrownDNA_FD_70966 | JGI IMG/M metagenome (GOLD analysis project Ga0075156, IMG submission 70966) | Wastewater effluent complex algal communities from Wisconsin, to seasonally profile nutrient transformation and Carbon sequestration -... | ecosystem: Engineered > WWTP > Effluent > Algae...
AAAGTGCAACCAATTCAAATCCTCTTTTGAATAACCTGTAAGTGTTTCAATGGTAGGATTCATATTTAATATTTTTGCATTCATATCAAGGATGGCGATTCCAAAATAAGGATTATTACTTATAGCCGTTAATTTTTCCCGCGATATATGAGAGGTATATTCTAAGTTTTTAACCCAAGTAATATCTTTCGCACTGTGAATGACTTTTCCGTGTTCTTTATCTATTGAATGAAATATTCCAGTCAACTGAAACCAACGGTAAACTCCGCTTTTGTGCTTTAGCCTTAATTCGACTTCTGATTTTTGACCGGGATTTGTTATGATTTGCCTAAAATAGTTTTCTATAAGAATAAAATCTTCCCCGTGAATGAGAAGCGGTATAATTAAATTAGCCATACGCTCAACCTCGTCTTTCGTATAGCCTAAAGGAATTGCCAATTCTTCCAGAGGAAAAAAATAAGGAATTGTTTTATCCGTATTTTGACTGAAAATTAAATCGCCAAGAAGAGTCTCTAGATTCTTGGGAATGTGATTTTTTCTATCTCGTTTGAACTCTTTTTCTATCGCACTTTTGTTAATCGCTGTTTGAATAGATGTATGTAATTCTCTAGCAAAGAATGGCTTTAATAAATATCCGGACGGTTCCGTCTCTAAAGCTTTTGCAAGCATTGTATCATCGCTAAAAGATGTTAAATATATAACTGGAATATCAAGTTGACTTTTAATTTGTCTTGCTGTTTCGATTCCATTCATTTCTCCTTCTAACTCAATATCCATCAGAATTATTTCTGGTCGATTTTTTATCGCGTTTTTAATTGCGTCTTCGCCAGAACTGGAGATTCCAACTACCTTATAGCCAAAATTGATAAGATTCTCGCGAATATCAATGCCAACAATTGTCTCATCTTCTACTATCATGACCTGCACCGGTTTCATACTCTTTGCCTCATTTTTATAGTCAGTATTTTTTGCTTATTCTTGTCATGAATTGTTTTTTTGGGGTTAGTTTTTTCATTAATAGCACAATCTCATTTTCAAGTTTTGTCAATTGCTTTTTATTTTTTTATCCATATGAAATGAAATACATATCCTTCTTGCCATTCTGGAAACAATTTAGAATTAGTCTAAATTGTATGGAAAAAATTAATAAAACAGAAGATGAATGGAAGGCAGAGCTTAATACGCAAACTTTCCAAGTTTTGCGTAAGCATGGAACGGAGAGAGCATTTTCCGGAGAATACAATGATCATCACGATGATGGAACCTATGTTTGTGCAGGTTGCGGAAATGCACTTTTTGATTCGAGAACGAAGTTTAATTCGGGCACAGGCTGGCCTAGTTTTTATGAGCCGATTAAAGTTGATGCAGTAGAGACGACAACGGATACTAAATTTTTTATGACACGAACGGAAGTGCACTGTGCTAAATGTGACGGGCATCTCGGGCATGTATTTACCGATGGCCCGAATCCGACTGGATTGCGTTATTGCATGAATTCAGTTTCCTTAAAATTTACGAATGAGAAGTTATGAAAAAAGTATTAAGCGTAGGGCAATGCAATCCAGATCATAATTCTATAAAGAATTATTTTGAAACAAATTTCGACTGTAAAATTACTAGAATTGATTCCACTGAGGATGCATTGTCCGAGCTTAGAAAAAATTCTTACGATTTGGTTTTAGTCAATCGCAAACTCGATATTGATTATACGGACGGAACTGTCCTCGTTGTGGAAATGCAAAAAGACTCCAAAATGAAGCAAATACCTATTATGCTCATTTCGAATTATCCCGAATATCAAAAAGAGGCAATCGTATTAGGAGCAGTTCCAGGGATTGGTAAATTAGAATACGGAACAGATTTCGCTTTCCAAAAGGTTTCGAAGTATTTACCGCCAAAGACAATCAAGGTTTCTATGTCTCTGTGACAAAGAGTTATTTACCCGCCCTTACTCATAATAAATTTCTCTAGGAACTCTGTGATGTCTGTGATGTTACGGTTAATCATGTTCTTTAATTCTGGTGGAATATTCTGTGATTTAATCACACGATAATAATTTAACGCATTCTTTAACATTTTACGACGAGCAAATTCTTGAGCCTTCATAAGCATTGGTTTATATTTGTAATACGAATATTCCATAATGCTATAATTCTTAGAGAGCTTAAATGGATGTGGAATCTTACTAAAATCATAAGTCAATGTTAAGAAGGGAGCATCATCAATTTCCGGTGGCTTCAGTTCGAGGATACCATGAATTGTCCGCTCCGGCTCCGGTGGAGGAGGCGGTAGTTCAGGAATTTCAGAAATCTGAGTCTCTTCTTCGTCAGAAGGAAGAGGTCCGTCCCCTTCAATCATGTTAATCTCAGGAGTTTCTTCCGGTGCAAACGGATCGATTAAATGACCGGACTTTGTTCTAACGAAATCGTCTGGATCAGGGAGTTCTATTTTTAATTCTTCAGGTATATCGTAGACACCAGGAGAATAAGGAATTGGTCCCATACCGGAAGTATCTTTCGCGGACTCCTTATTAGCCGCTTCTCCAACGATTCCTGTTCCATCTTTAGAGGATACTTCTATTTCGCCTGAAACTTCTCTATGTGGTAACTCAGAAGATTCTGATTTCAGTAAGACTGGATCGGGAAGATCAATTTTTACAAGGCCTTTATCACTTTCCGATAATCCCAATTCTTCATTTGCTGGTATATATTTGGAAAGTGTGTTAGCTATGTCATCAGAAACTGATTCCTTCACAACTTCATTTTGATCGAGCTGAGGTTTTAGAACTATTTCTTCAGGCTCTGGTAACTCTACTTTGATTAGCTCATCCGAATTAGGAAGTCTTTCATTGGAGGATGGATCTCTCGGTAAAAATTCTAGTGATCTTAGATTTGGGTCTATTGACTCTTTGTCAGAAAAATATTCCTTTTCAGAGATTGGATGCTCTAAGTCAGAGGGTATTGGATAATTTTTTAAAGGTTGGGAAAGATGTGGATAAGATTGATTATCTCTATGCCAGTCTCTAAGGAAGGCTTCCCTTGCATGAAGCAGATTCTCATCTTGATTTCTTCTATCTTTTCCAGATCGTCTATCTTTCTTAACCCCTTTCGGTAATTCTAGCAATTCATTTACTCTTCTATCTTTTCCTGAACGCCTCTCTTTCATTGGAAGCGGTTTAAACTTCTCCCATTCCTGGGAAAAAAATAAATTGCTCAACCAATCATTTATGTTTAGAGGCATTGGAGGAGGAAGTGGAGGAACGTTGAATGGATGTTGACTTGTGTCCGGAGTTCCTTGGACATGAACACTTGGTATATTACTGTTATCCGCTGAACTTGAGTCAGGCGGTTCTGGAATATCTGTTGATTGTCTCGACTCTGGATGTGTATTTACAGATTCGCTAAAACTATCTTTCTTAAAATCAGATTCACTTTTAATTTTGTTTGACTTTGAAGAGTTTGTTTCTTCTTTTGCTTCTCTAGAAATAAATTCACCAGTGATAAATTCCGTAGCCTCTGGTATTTCAATATTACCGGCTTCATACTTTCTCATGAGCGGCGCATAATCTTTATCAGCCTTTGGCTTCGGACTTTCTTTTTCTAATTCAGACCATCCGGTTTCAATATGAGATAAATCTTGTTCTCCCTCTGGTGGAAGAGAATCAATTTTTTGAGTATATTCTTTGATGACTCGAATTTCTTCTACTATTTTAGTTTCGGTAGGCTGCTTTATTTTAGAAGGAGGGGCTTCGTCTTTTTTTTCGTTTGCGGGTAATTCTGATATGCCTGCCTTACTTTCAGGTGTAACATCAGATTTTTGATTCTCCGATTCAGATTTTATTAGATTTGTAAGGTTTTGATTTTCTACTTGTAGAGAGTCTGAATCAATTGTGGCATTTTGAATATTGGTTTCGTTACTTACTTGTGCAGACTCGTTAAAAATTTCAGCTTTTTCATTCTTTATATCTGATGTCTTGAAATCTGTTTCTTTTTTTCCGGATGGCTTTTCAGCATCTTGAGGAACATTAGCATTATCCACTTTCAAATCATCTTGAATATTTGGTCTCTTGCCTTTTGCATCTAGCGAGCCTAAATCCAAAGGTTTTAATTCTGAATCCCCGTCTTTGTCGGCTAAATCTTCTTTGCCGCTACTTCTGTCCGGGACCGTCTCTATTTGCTTTAAAATGTTTAATTTTTCGGTAAGTGAATCGGAAAGATTTTCTGTCAGTTCCTTTAGAGACTCAGAAAATTCCTTCTCTCTATTGTCTGAGTATTTTTGTAAAAATGCCTTTTCAGAGTTGGGATCACTTGATTTTAAATAATTATGAATATCCGAAATATTCTTTTGAATTTTTGCTTGCACTTCCGGATTTGTAATCTTGTTTACGGCTCGATAATAGATTTCTAAGGCACTTTTAAAATGTCCTTTTTTTACCATTGTATCTGCATTTAGCAAAGGACGTTTGTGCAAAAACAGACTTTTGTCGTTCTCACCTAGAATTTCAGTGGCATCATAGCTCAGGGTCAAATTGGTAGTAGAAGTGTTGAGCGGCGCCATTAATTTTTCTGTATTCTCCTAGAATTTAACCCAAAAAATAAAACTTCATTTTTTATAAAAAGGCTTACTTAAATAAAGTCTATTACAATTTTCGACAAAGTTGCCTTCCTAGACTAGAACTAAAAAGCCCAAAATTGACTTCATTGCTTTAAAATTTTCTTGACAAAAGATTCTAGCACGTACTCTTTGTCTTAATGAAGTTAGTATCGAAGAAGAATTTAAGTTTTGGTTCAAGTCCTGATAATAATGATGGATTACAGCTTAGAATAACATTTGATGAAGATACTAAAACAGCCTACGGGGATTATACCTGTCCTGCGAAGTTTCAAGGATCGCCCGATGCCATTCATCCGGGAATCATAGCTACCATTTTAGATGAGATCATGATTAAGATCAATGAAGCCATGAATTTTGAAACAATGACTGGCGAGTTGACTGTTCGATATCTTCAACCAGCTTTTATAAATGAACCTCTTCACCTGAGAGGGTGGTTTGTTAAGAAAAACAAAAAGGTCATTGAGAATAGAGCCGAGATTGAAAACGAAATTGGTAAAATCGTTGCCCGCGGAAAAGGGAAATACATGGAAGCAGGCGACTAGAAGACAAGCCGATGTGGTGAAATTGGTAGACGCAGTGGATTCAAAATCCACCGAGGGCAACCTCGTGTCGGTTCGATTCCGACCATCGGCACCATTGTATTAAGTTTTATTCTCTTTTAAAGCTCTTTCATAGAAATCCTTTTCGATTGTATCAATCCCTTTTAAAATTAACAGAATCTTTTCCTGGCTCAGTTCGGTAAACACATCTTTGCCTCGAATGATAATTCCTTTCCCAAGACTAATTCCATCTATATCTGCGTAGGTATAAGTATCAGGTTTTAATTTCATTTTTCCGATTACGTAGTCTAGGACTTCTAAAATTTTTGTTAATAATTCTTTTTTGGAAAGAGTGGCGAATAGGCTAACGATTTGATGCCTGAAATCATCTGCCTCTTTTTGAGGAATACTTGCGATTAGCCTATTAAAATAGATTTCTTCTTCAATGTCTTTACCTTCTGCAATCAGCTTCTTGGCATGATCATATAGAATTGCTTCAAACTTATGTGCAGTTACATAAGACTTGAGAGCGGATACTCCTGCTTTTGCGGCAGAGAAGAATTGCTTTCCGAACTTAAAAATTATCGTTCCTATACTTCCCAAAAGCCCGAACATTTTATCAGGAGAATGCACAAAAGAGGCAAGGGCTTCAAAGGCTTGGTCTAACTTGATTCGCTCTTCCAATTCAGGATAAAGAAGTTCTAAAAAATAGGACGTTAGACGGTCTACCGTTGCCTGATCAATGCTTGTAAATTCCTGAAAGCGATTTAGATTCTCTCTCGAATATCTTTTTTGCAGAGACTTCCTATAGGCGAGAATTAAAAGTCCGAATTCTTTTTCTTTTAAAGGGGTTGGTTTATTCATTTTTATCTGACACCACTTCTTCGAAATAGCTAAGTCCTGTGCTGCCTACATATTTTTCAAAGTCAATTCGTCTCCCCTTAGGAGTGTAGAGAGTTTCGATAGGTCTTAGCTCTAAGCCATTGAATAGAGAATAGATTCCAACTGCGAGGCAAATGGCTGTTTTGCGTTTCTTGGTCGTAACAAAATACATGTCCCTATCGCTTGTAATTTCACCCAATTCCAGATAGGCTGAAATTGCATTTACAAAAGTAGGAATACTGTAAGTAGATACAAAGGGAAGCAATATTTTGTTTGGCTCTTTGTATGTATCTTTGTCTTCATTTACCTGTAACCGCAGTCCATACTGCATAAAACGTAGCAATTCATTGCTTGCATAGAGATTGTCACCGCCAAATCCCTCTAAGCCGCCCTCTCTGCGCATTAACTCTGGTTTGCCTCTCTCTCTATCCCAAAATTTTCCCACTGCACGAAATCCAGAATGATCCATTGCATACGGTCCTTCTTTATTGTTTACAGTTTTTTCCCATCCGTCTGCATCTTTATATCGCCATGTAATCATGTTAGCTCGATAACCTTCAAATCTTTCTACGTTTGATTCTGTTCCTGCCTGATTAGGCCAGTAACCGTTAAAATAAATCCATGCATCTGCAATTGCATTTTCTAGTCTTGACCATTTTGATTCAAAGAGCATCCAATTCTTCCAGGGAGTTTTTAAAAATTCTTCCGGCTGTGCTTTTTTATCTGAAATTCTTTTTAGAAGTTCAAAGGTTTGATAGGAAGGAGCAATCACGGCACCCATTCCTCCTGAATCGGGAGCTGCGTTCATTGCATTGATATGGAGAGAAACTACAAGTGCCGGTTTCTCTTTGTTAATCATAGAAATTCTTCCCAAGCGATTTTTTCCTGTTTTAAAATCAGGATAATCATAAAGGCGATAGAGTTGGTTCTTGTCTTCTTTTTCTCTGTAACTTCTATCCTTGTAATTGTCTGTTCTTGTCATGGCTGATTCAATTTTGATCCAAGGAGCATCCGAGTCAGAGAAAAGTTTGATGTAAGATTTGAATTTTTGAAATCCTTTTTTTGTTTTAGTGAGATCTAAAATTTCCTTTAATTCCTTTCCTACTTCTAAAACAATTTCCATTTCCGTGCGCCCTGCTTTGGGGTGGCTGGCACCATCTTTGTAATTTTCTAAAAATCTTCCCGTTACTGTGTCATATTTATCTCCGAAAATTTCGAGAGGGTCTTGCTTGGCGCCACCGTGTCCCGGGTCGATTACGATTTTATATTTTTTAATTGGGTCGCTCTGTAGGCTAAAGCCTACAACTAAGAGTAATAAAACTAAATATGTTTTCAAAATGCTTCCTTGTAAATTGATGATCAGAAATCTTCTTTCTAATTGCAAAAATAAGTGAATATTCATTCTTGTAAAGTATCTAATAGAGGTTATGAATGTTATTGCAGGAAGAATTTAAGGCAACAGAAAAATCGGATAAAATCTTACAGAAAGCATTGGAAGGGAATCGAATTTCAAAGGAAGAGGCACTTCTTTTGTATGAAGAGGGTGATTTTCTAAAAATTCAATTTGTGGCACGCGCGTTACGGGAAAAAATTCTCAGCCATAAATATGCAAGCTATACCATGTTTCGCGTTGTCAATTATACAAACTATTGCAATGTAGAATGTTCTTTCTGTTCTTTCATGGATGAGATTGGTTCCGGCAAAGGCTATGTTCTAAGCAAAGAAGACATTGTAGAAAAAATGGAATTTGCCAAAAAAGAAAATGCAGACCAGATGTTTCTACAGGGTGGAGTCTATCCAAATTTAAAATTCGATTATTACTTAGATGTGCTTTCAGCGGTTAAGAGCCGTTTTCCTGATATGCATATTAGGGCTTTTTCGCCTGTGGAAATTATCAATATGGAAAGGTTAACGGGTCTTAGCCTAAGAGATGTTCTTCTTCGTTTAAAAGAAGCAGGACTTGATTCTGTTCCCGGTGCAGGTGCAGAAATTCTTACCGAGCGTATGCGTAATATTATCTCCCCCAAAAAAGCAAGCGTTAGTGAATGGACCCGCGCAATGGAAACCTGTCATGAAGTAGGTTTACTCGGCAGTGCCAACGTAGTATTCGGATCAGAGGAAACAAAAGAAGAAGTCATTGAACACCTAAACGTTATCCGCGAGTCGCAAGATAGAACTCACGGATTTCTCGCATTTATCCCCTGGACATTTCAACCACAAACAAAGCGATTTAAAATAAGAATGGTTCCGACTCATGAGTATTTGAAGGTATTAGGCATTTGCCGCATCTTTCTAGATAATATTCCCCATATCGAAACCTCTGTGATGGTTCTCGGAAAAGGAGTAGGGCAGCTTGCTTTATACAGTGGAGCGGATGACGTCTCTTCTGTTGTCATCGAAGAAAATGTTCTTCGCTCTTTCGGTCTCAAATCAGAAGAAGAGGCTACTCGCTTTTTAGCCGGTGCAGGCTTTACTCCTAAACGCCGTGATTTACTTTATAATTATGATAAATATCCTGATTATGTGATGACTGGAAAGGAAATGAATTATATGAACCTAGGGGCGTAATAATGAGGAATTGTTAATACGGAATGAGGAATGGGGGGAGTTTGCGGATAATGGTGAATTATGAATTTGGAATTTTGAATGGTAAGAGAAGTGTCGGCGTCACTGGTTGCGAAAATTGTATCGAATGCAACGAATATCTCCCTTTCTCAGAAGATATCGATTAAGACTTGTTGGGTTGCCCTTATTGTGGAAACGGCTAATGCGAATATACCGCAATATCGAATAGAAGCAGAGATGCCTTCTGCCTTGATAATAGTCTGTCCGTTCCAATCTGAAAATGTAATGTCACCGAATGCTCTGGCAACGTTTTCTAAAATTTTTCTTAATAATTTTTCCATATATATAATTTCCTTAAATGCTACTTGCATTTGATTTATTTGTCACCCTGAGGCTCTCGAATGGGTGACTTATTCGTTTAAAGTCATGGATTCGAGAGCCTCACCATGACATTAGGTATTCTTTTTCGTTTTTGCTTCCCTCACCTCAACTTTTTTGTTGCTGTGGGATATTGCTGTTATGCACTGTAAGCAAGAATTGATATAGTTCATTTAAAATAATCTTCGTAAGCAGCTAATCGAAAATCAACTGAATTTATTTTTTGTAAAATATTTTTTTCGATTAATTACGCAGTTCGACAGTTTTATGGCTCTAATACGTAATTAAGGTATATTTGCTTATTGGTATCATTGTGGAAAGGCTAATACCATGTATACGCTTTGTATAAGCTGCGTATAAGATGACGTTTTATCAAACATAGGGTAGCGATAGGTTCAAAGCTATACTCACAATAGGTTCCCTATGCCCCTTTAACCCATATTTAAAGTATAAGGGAACCCATTCCTACCCTATGTTATGTGCATCGTCTTCTTATAGGATGGTAAAAGGACGCTCTAACTTCACCCCAACTTTTTAAAAGTTTTGAGATTAATATGGTATAGCCACTTTCCATTGTGGAAGCAGCATTTGCAAGGGAAGAAATGCAACCAAACAAAGAAAACGTGCCTTTACGGATAATTACAGTTTTCTTTCGTGTATCTACAAAATTTGCAAGAATCATTTCACCGCGTAGTCCGATTCGTTTTCAATTGTTCGTCAAAAGAACAATCTTAGAAGGAGTAGTGTTCCAGTTCCTCGAATAGAACTTGTGCCTCTTTTTTGAATTTTCCAGCAACACTAATCACCATTGACAAATAAAGCATATTACCTACTTTAATTTTAATGAATTTCCCCATCAATCTAAACTTCGGAGTCCTTGAAATATCTTCTCATTTATTTTTTGAAACACTTGCATTCTTAATCGGATTTCGTTATTATATTGTCTTACGAAAAAAAGAAAAAGACCTTCTTACTTCGTCAGAAAGACTTTGGATACTAATTGCAGTCAGTGTTGGGGCAATTCTATTTTCGCGATTTATTGCAGTTATGGAGCATATTGAACTGGTTAATCGTGATACTCCGCTACTCTTTTACTACTCACAAAAAACAATTGTAGGGGGACTTTTAGGCGGACTAATTGCTGTAGAAATAACAAAGAAATTTCTAGGAATCAAATATTCATCTGGTGATATTATGACTTATCCGCTTATTCTTGGAATCATGACTGGCAGAGTTGGATGTTTTTTGGCAGGATTAGAAGATGGAACTTATGGAATTGAAACAAATTTTTTCTGGGGAATTGACTTTGGGGATGGGGTTAGGCGTCATCCGACACAGATTTATGAAATTGTTTTTTTAATTGCTTTATGGATTTGTATCCGCATATTAGAATTTCCAAAAGTAATTTATTTTTTTCATCAAATAAATGGAACTATATTTCCTGAATTGAACGGCTTACCGAATGGTGTTAGATTTAAGCTCTTCTTATTTCATTATTTGGTTTTTCGATTTATCATTGAATTCATTAAGCCTGTAAACACTTTCTTATTTCGCCTATCGTTTATACAAATCGCCTGTATTTTAGGAATTGGTTATTATTCTTTTTTACTTTTACGGTTCTATTTGAAGAAGTGTATTTTATGAATGCCTTTTCATTTTATGCTTCACAAGGTCTATTATAAGGTGAGTTTATTATGATTAGCCACATCTCCTGTGCAGTATATTCTTGAACGGGTTATGTTTGTTTACTTGAGTATGAAAAAAATTATTTTTAAAGTCAAAATTATTCTTTTCATGTCTAAGAATTATATTTTTTTTGAGTTTATATTTTAAAAGGAAACAAAATGAGACCTGCGAAAATTGAAAGTGATGACCTAAACAAAATAGCGAAAAAGATACAGGAAAAATCCGACGAAGCCATTGGCTTATTCGTATTCAACGGATACAGAATTCAAGTCAGTAAATATAAAATGGATGGAGGAAGCAGAGTTCGTATATTATATAATAAACGAAGAGCCAAAGGTCTTTGTATCGTATGCGAGACCAAAGTAAAACGCGTAAATCCTTCTTCAGGCAAATTATACAGACTGTGTGACTCTCATAGAAAAACCATTGACAAACAGCGAAATAAAAATCGTTCCCAATTGCGCTAAGAGATTAGAATTCCTTTTTTTAAAAAACGGATTTCTTTTTTTAGCGAATTGAGTAGTATTTCTCTTTGCCTCACCTCATTCAAATCTTTTTCGTGCCTGCGGAGGTAAATCTCTGTTTTACGAATCATCTGTTTGAGGTAATGTATTTGATTGATCTTTTCTTTAATTTGCTCTAAGATTATTTCAGAATTATCAAGAGAAATTTCATCTAGATAAGAACTCAGATTATTCAAATCGTTTAAAAATTCTTTTTTAAGAATTTCACTCGATAGTATTTCTTTTGGTTCTCCTTGCCATGCGGGGTTATTGTTCCATGGATAATTGTGATTCTCTTTAGCGGATAATAGTTGTTTGGCTTCTTCAACGCCAATGTTTTTTACATTTTCAATATAGGAGCCTCTACTACTTACGTTGTAAATCTCAAGCGTTGTAGTTTTAGCTGACTCCTCGAACCAGTGTTTGTAAATTCCTAAGACATAATCTGTTAAAACATTTCCTCCGTCGCAACCTTTTACATACTTTGTTTCTCTCTTGCGAACGATCTCTTCATTGATTTTCTCAAGACTTTTTTTTCGATTTAAAACTGTGAGCCATTTTTCGTTGTGATGTGTTCCTGTTGAATGTATTTCTCTTCCCGTATATGCCAAGTCCTGTCCCGTGAGGTAAATCGGAGAAAACCCCATTTGGCGTAAAATATCGAATGCGCTAGTCGCAACACTCCCGCCTGATTGAACATCTCCTATGTCACCAATTTTTTCTTCTACGATAGCACCTCCAGCTGTTATTTCTCGAAAGGGTTTTCCCGAAGCATCTACTTGAAATTTTGCTGTCAGGCTATGGATAATTGATTTGAATTTGAAATTTCGCAGTAACGCAGGGGAGGTTACGAAGTCGGCGAATATAGGAATCTCAGATAAATCTTCTCCTAGAAAATGAAAATAAGAGTGCAATTGAGCGTCTAATGTCATTACTCCGTCTGGTATTATTCCAAATTTCAAAAGAACTTTAAGAGCAGTATCGCAAGCGAATACAAATACTTTATCGCGATTTTCTTTAATAAAATCACATTGGCTTCGCAAGCTCGGTCCTGCCGAAACTAATATCGCCGGTATATGGCTGTAATCCCCTAAGCATTCTTTAAACTTGTATCTAGGAGTAGGATTCGAATTGTATTGAATCAAATTTGAAATTGAATTACGAACCCATATGCGCTCAAATTCAAATTTAGTAAGTAAATCGCTCATCTTAGAAGAAAAAAGTTTGTTGATTCGCTCTTCAATCTCTTGGTAAAAAGTAGGGTTTAATTGGATGCTAGGATTATTTCTGAAGAACTTAATACCGGATAGCCGCTCAATAGGAAGAGATTCAATATATCCCCAGAGAAGATGGAGTAGTCTCTCTCCTAAAAAAAGATGGCGTCCTGGAATTTCCATTGCCGGATAAATGAAATTATCCCATAAGCTAGAAAGAATTTCTTCTGATGAATCTATGAATAGAATGATTTGATTCGGCGCAATCTTCTCATTTAGTATTTGTATAAGATGAGGATTTCCCAGCCCAAACACTACAACCAAATCCGTTTCGCGAATCTTCGTTTCGCCAATCATCCTCAATGCTGAAATCTTCGGGGCTACTGAGCTAGCCAAGTTCTTCCCCTCTACTGAGACATAGTATTCTTCTCTTCCTTTCGTTTTATTGAGGGCATATGTCCCCCTAGACTCGAATGAGCCTTGAAAATAAAGGTTTAAATAAGGTTTTTTAAGAATTAATTCTTTTAAATTTATTGGTGACATAATATCCCCTTCTTATAATGTACACCCTAGAGATTTGGTCAATCGGTTTTAAAAAGAAAAAGCGACCAATTTTCGATAGTACGAAAGGTTTTCAGAAGGGTAAATTATAAATCTCCCGGCAAGGAGAATTTGTAAATATACCCATTTTAAATCAAATTACTTTTCTATATCAGGGGACTTTATGTATTTAAAAAGTATGAATATTGTTGGATTCAAAACCTTTGCTGATGAGACAGAGGTTGTTTTTGATCCGGGCTTTACGGCGGTTGTCGGTCCGAACGGCTCAGGAAAATCAAATATTGTGGACGCACTTAGATGGGTTCTGGGTGAGAAATCTGCAAAAGGTTTACGCGGTGATAAAATGGAAGATGTTATTTTCCATGGTTCAGAAACAAGAGATCCTGCCGGTTTCTCAGAAGTAGCCGTTCATCTAGATAATAGTAATAAAACTTTCGCGATTGATTTTCCTACAGTGAAGATCACAAGAAGATTATTTCCTGATTTAACCAATGAATATTATATAAATAACTCCCGCGTTCTAAGAAAAGACGTAGAAAAACTTTTAATGGATACTGGGATTGGAAAAGCCAGTTACTCTATCATGGAGCAGGGAAGAGTAGAAGCAATTCTAAATGCAAAGCCTGAAGATAGAAGAGCGATCTTTGATGAGGCAGCAGGAATTTCTAGATTCAAAATGGATAGGGCAGAGACAGAAAAGAAATTGGAATACACAAGCCAAAATCTTTTGCGGATATCTGATATTATGTCCTCCATGGAAAAAGAATTAGATTTAAAAAGTAAACAAGCTGAGAGAGCTAAGAATTATTTTGATCTCAAAAATAAATTAACAGAAGCAGATAAAAATATTCGCTATTTAAAACTAAAAAGTCTTAAGACTCGCTCTAAAAAAGTAGACGCTGAATTGGCGGAAGTAAAAAAGAAAAACGAAGAGCTAATGGCTCGCATGAGTGATGACGCAAAGCTAATCGAAGAAAGAGAAAAATTTCGATACGAAATGGAGCAGAAAATTTCTGAGATAGACAAAAAGCTTTTAGATTTCCTATCTCAAAAGGAAATCCAGCGAGAAAAAATTGAGAAGAATAAGAGTATTATCCACGAGTTCGATCAACGTATAGATGAGCTGAGAGCAAATCTAGAAAGTGAAACAACGCGGATGGAAAATGCTGAAACTGAATACAATCAGCTTTTAGCTCTTAGCGAGAATCTTGCCAAAATGATTCAGATGACTTTAGCGAATGTAGAAAAATTTACCTCTGACAAAAAACAAATTGAAATTCAAATTGAAGAAGAATTAAGAAATATTCAAAATTATCAGGAAACAATTGCTTCCAATGACAAGAAGCATAATGTTTTACGAGAGAAACTAAAGGACAGTATTCTATCTTTAATCAATCAAATTGAAGAAAAGAAAAGAGACGCCGAAAAATCAGAAGGCAAAAGAGAAGAGCTTAGAAAATTTTTAATATCTTCACTCGATGATAATATAGATAAAATCAATGAAATTATTTCTGGAAATATAAGCTCTGAGCGCGTAACGGAGATTTTGCGTGAAATAAATCTAACTTCGTATCGAGAAAATCTAAAAGACTTTATCGAAATGGAAGATGTATTTCGTGATATTCTCCTTGATAAAGATGGACTTCTTGCAAAAAAAGAAAGCATTGACTCTGAAATTGAAGATCTGATTTTAGAAAATGAAAACCTATCTAGAAAGATAAAAGATGCAAGTTCAAACATTGAATCTTTGCGTCTATCCTTGGAAGAAAAAAAAGAGGAAATTGTTAAATTAGAAAAAAGCATCTTAGAGATGGAAGGAAAAAATGCCTCGGCGTTAGACGCTAGAGACAAAGAACTTCGTATTAAGCATGAAGCCGGTGAGAGAATTTCAAATTTTGAAAAATCCATCGAGACTCTACAAAACAAAAAGGTAACTTATCAGGATGAAGTAAAAGTTTTAGAAGAGCAAATAGAAAAATCCTATACCGAGTTTCTGGGGATGAGTAAGACTTTAGAAGCTGAGAAAGAACAATTAAAAAATCTTTTCTCGGAAATCCAAAATCTTAAATCTTCTTCGCAAGCTGACCAAGAAGAATTTAAATCCATTATCCCTCTTATGAGTGATTTCGAGAGAAAAGCTTCTGCACTTCGTGTGCAGTTAGACACATTCAATGAAGAGTTATACAACGATTATTCGATGAGTGATGTGGAATTAGAAGAGGAAAAATCTTCTCTAACTCTAAAGCAAGAAGCAGAGGATACAAAGCTAAGAGAAATTAAATCAGAGATGCAGCTTCTAGGTTCAATCAATCCACTTGCAGTTGATGAATTCAACAATGTGAAAGAAATTTACGATCACCATAAATCGCAAAAAGAAGATATTGAGAAAAGCAAAAATGATATTCTAGATGTTTTAAAAAATATCAATGCTGAATCAGAAAAACTTTTCACAGAAACGTTCGAAATTATTAAGAAGAACTTTCAAGAAACATTCTCCACTTTATTTAATGGTGGTCACGCAACGATAGAACTAACCGAGAAAGAAGATAAGCTTAATTCCGGTGTTGAAATTATCGCTGAGCCTCCCGGCAAGCATGTGCAGAATTTAAAACTTCTTTCCGGTGGGGAAAAGTCTATGACGGTTATCGCATTATTATTTGCGATTTATATGGTGAAGCCTTCTCCTTTTTGTTTTCTAGATGAGATTGATGCGGCACTCGATGAAGTGAATAAAATTCGCTTTTGTCAGATATTAGATAAATTTAAAGATGTAAGTCAGTTTATCGTTATTACTCACGCGCCGCCTACGATCTCACGAGCCAATGCGATATTTGGCGTAACAAGTTCAGAGCCAGGTGTGTCGCGAGTAATTTCTCTCAAAGTAGAAGAAGCAAAACAATTTGCAAAGAAAATGCAAGAGGCAGTATAAGTTTTAAAAATGGCAGAACTAATCGAGGCTAATCAAGATTATCTGGAAATGGGTGGAAGAAAATTCCACTCCAGGCTTTTCATTGGCACAGGAAAATTTTCGTCTTCGGTAGAAATGCGAGATGCTATATCGTCATCGGAAACTGAAATTGTCACAGTTGCACTCAGAAGAGTAAATCTAGAAAATACAGAAGACGATATTTTATCTTCGATTGATCGATCTAAAATTTTACTTCTTCCAAATACAAGCGGAGCTCGAAGCGCAATAGAAGCGGTGCGATTGGCTAAGCTTGCCCGTTCTCTTGGAGCGGGTGATTGGGTTAAATTGGAAGTAGTCCCTGATCCTGTCTATTTATTGCCGGATCCGATTGAGTCATTGAAGGCTGCCATTGAACTTGTTAAAGATGGATTTAAAGTGATGCCTTATGTAAATGCAGATCCAATTTTATGTAGGCATCTAGAAGAGGCGGGATGTGTTTGTGTTATGCCACTTGGTTCTCCTATAGGATCAAACCTTGGTATTAAAAATCGCGCCAACATTGAAATGATCATTGCGCAATCAAAAATTCCTGTGGTAGTAGATGCAGGATTAGGAGAGCCTTCTCATGCAGCGGAGGCAATGGAGATGGGAGCAGATGCTGTGCTTGTGAATACTGCCATTGCCATTGCAAAAAATCCTGCCCGAATTGCGGAAGCCTTTAAGCTTGCGACGATTGCCGGACGACTTTCGTATTTGCATCGTGGACGAAGAATTCAAGGAAATCTCTCAATCAAGGCTAATGCCTCTAGTCCGCTCACTGGATTTTTAAACGAGGAAGATCGTGTTTCTTGACTTGTTTAATCAATTTGATTTTCGTTCAAGTATTTCCGAGGTAAAATCAAAAACAAAACTAGAAGTAGAAATTGCTTTGTCAAAAGCGGTTAATGGCGAACGCTTAGAGTTTATTGATTATTTGTCTCTCATTAGTCCCAATGCCAATTTTTATCTTGAAGAAATGGCTACTCTCTCAAAAGAAATAACGCAAGAGCGTTTCGGAAAAACAATTCAGCTTTATATGCCAATGTATCTCTCGAATGAGTGCAGGTCATCTTGTTTATACTGTGGATTCAGTTTTGAGAATAAAATTCCAAGAAAGACTTTAAATGAAAATGAAATTCGCAAAGAAGCAGAGATCTTATCTAAAAAGGGAATTCAGCATCTTCTTATTTTGACAGGAGAAGATTATTCTAAAACTCCATTGCCTTATTTAACCGATTCTGTAAAAATTTTAAAAGAATACTTTTCTTCTGTATCAATTGAAATTTATCCAATGGATACTACTGATTATCTGCAATTGATACAGGCTGGCGTTGATGGACTCGCACTCTACCAAGAAACATACGATCGAGATACCTATCGCAAGTATCATCTACGCGGAGTTAAAAAGGATATGGATTATAGACTAAACGGTCCTGACAGAGGTGGGCTTGCCGAGTTTCGAAAAATTGGTATTGGCGCATTACTCGGATTAGCCGATCCACTTGGAGAAATGTTCTTCTTAGGTTTGCATGCATCTCATCTCTTAGAAAAATATTGGAAGACTTCATTTCAAATATCCTTGCCAAGAATGCGTCCGGCAAAGGGGGATTTTCATTCTGTGGTTCCTGTGAGTGACAGAGAATTTGCCAGATTCCTATTTGCTATGCGGATTTATTTTAAGGATATTGGAATTGTTTTATCTACACGTGAGAGCGTAAGTCTTCGCAATAATTTAATTGGTCTAGGCATAACAACAATGTCAGCAGAATCAAAAACGGAACCAGGTGGATACAGTGAAAGTGGGGAGCTTGAACAATTTGAAACAGAGGATAAGCGAAGTCTAATAGATGTTATGCGCTTTATTCGCGAGAAGGGGTATTATCCAGTTCTAAAAGATTTTGACAATGCAATTGTTTGACTAAAGAACAACGACATCAAATTGATGCCGCTGTATTTATCTATAGTTTTACTTTATTTTTTTGTAGCTGAGTAGCTCTTTTGAATGCACATAGCGAATTCTCCGCAGGAAGATTGACTTGCATCGTAGCAAGCAAGAATTGCTTTCGTGTTTCTCTTACAAGCATTCATACATCCATCTTTCATTTTCTTGATTTCTGCAGGAGTTGCTTTCTTGTCTTTATTCATTTCTCTAGCACAATCTAGAAAACGTTCGCAAGCTAAATCGCATTTTGGATCTAATGCCAAAAGGGACGAAGAAAAAAAAGAGAGAACTAACAGAGAGGAAAAAATGAGTTTCATGATTATCTCCTTGAAAGTTTTTCTAGCGACACAGGGATTCGAACCCCGGACCTGCGGATTATGATTCCGATGCTCTAACCAGCTGAGCTATGTCGCCGCGAAACCTTCTATAACCTTATTTTTAAAATGCCTATACTGTCAAAACAAAATAGGTCATTTTATTTATCGGAAATCTTAATTTATCGTTTTGAAAAAGAAAGAAGTTTTCGCAAAAAAATATTTTTTTATTCCAGAGTACTTTTACTTTTTTTTGTAATATTGCTCAATAATTGTGAACAATTCATTCGGCACAAAAGGTTTAGCTATATAATCTGTCATTCCCGCTTGCTGCACTTTCTGTTTAGTGTCTAGAAGGGCAGTAGCCGATAAGGCTATGATTGGAATTTCCTTATACTTGATTTCTTCATTTTTTCTAATTTCTATTGCTGCAGTATAACCGTCCATCTCAGGCATTTGCAAGTCCATTAGAATAATATCATAGTCTTTCTCTCTTATCTTTTGCAGACAGATAAGTCCATTTTCCGCTAGGTCTGCTTCAATTTCCCATTTCTGCAAGTAACGCAACGCTACTTTTTGATTGCTGATATTATCTTCTACGAGTAATAGGCGTAATCCTCTTAGGCTTTTTTTTTCTTCATTTGTTTGCATAGTGTTTGTAACTTCGATTTAAATAATCCTTAATCTATAAATTTCTAAAAAATTTCTGGAATGGGAAAAATAATGTTAAAATCATCGGCTGATAGTCCAAAGCAGAAGTTGGAAATACTGATTGGATTTGCAAAAAGTTTTTCATTGACCGTCCATTTATTTATGGAGGAAAATTTTGATTTTCCGCTTCCTAAGAATTGTGTATTGATTAATTTTCCTGTCTCAGATTTTTGCAGGAGTGAAATTGGATATAGTCTAGTGCTAATTGGAAAGTGGAAAAATTTCTTCGTAAACTCTGCCTCTAAGAAAATTCCACTTTCCTTTGTAGAAGCACTAATCATCGTTTTATTTAATTCTTTTTTCCATGTAAATTCTGCCATTTCTTTTGGAATTGCCCAATTTAATCTTCCTTCTTGCACAGATGTGAGACTAGATACATATATTTTGGTTATCTTTTTGTATATTTTTTTTTGAGTTGATGTGTTAGTTGTTCTAATATGCTCAAAATCTCCCGGTATAAATAGTAATTCAAAATAGGGACCTACGTTAGAAGATTCATAGTTTACAACCATGATTGCACCGACTCCTCCTACAAAAAAATCTTTGTCTTCTTCTGGAATAAATCCTTTATCGAGTAATAAAGATTTGTTTCCCAAAAAAGGAATAATAAATCCTTCTCCTTTTAAATTCCATGGTGGTGGGTAATGTTTCGTATCATTCATAAGTAATTTAAGTAAGATTGAGTTTTGCAAAATCTTTTGCGAAATAGGTTATAATGATGTCTGCCCCTGCGCGTTTAATCGCGATTAGACTCTCCACCATTGCCTTCGATTCATCTAGCCATCCAAGTCTCGCCGCTGCTTTAATCATTGCATACTCTCCACTTACATTATAAGCGACAACAGGAATTGGAAAATTTTGTTTAATAGATTGGATAATATCAAGGTAGGCTAACGCTGGTTTAACCATTAGATAGTCTGCTCCTTCTTGAAAATCAAGCTCTGCTTCTAATAAAGCTTCTTTTGCATTCCGAGGATCCATTTGATACGTTTTCTTATCGCCTGCTTTGGGTGCAGAGCCGAGTGCATCTCTAAATGGTCCGTAAAAACTACTGGCATACTTTGCAGTATAAGACATGATTGCGACATCAGAAAAACCATTCTTATCTAAGATATCTCTAATATACCCAACTCGACCGTCCATCATATCTGATGGTCCTAAAATATCGGCACCTGATTCTGCTTGGGCTAATGCCATTTTGCCTAAGATGACAAGGCTCTCATCATTTAGTATTTTACCATTTTCAACAAATCCATCGTGTCCATCCGAGCTATAAGGATCCATCGCAACATCTGTAATAATTGTCGCATCAGGAAATTCTTTTTTCATCGATTGTATCATCTTGAGGTATAGATTATTTTTTTTATAACTAAGGGTTGCTTTTTTATCTTTCAGTTTTTCTTCAATTTGAGGAAATAGAATAAAATTTTGTATTCCCAACTTTAAAGATTCTTCAATTTCTTTCAAGATCAAATCGGGTGAGAATCTGAAGAAATCCGGCATAGAAGAAATTTCGGTTTTCAATTTGTTTCCTTCTTGAATAAATAGAGGATGAATCAATTGAGTTTTTCTTAAAACGGTTTCTGCCACCATTTCTCGAATAGGGCTTGATTTTCGATTTCGTCTCGGTCTTCGTAATATGTCCATATATGGCCAGTCAATGCTTACCAATTGATTTTTCGATTAAAAATTTTACGTTACAATAAAAATGGGATTGGATTTACAGTATTTGGTAATATGAATCAGTTTCTTAGCCCCGTCATTTCTTTTTTCTATGTTGCGTGTTTTTCTGTTTTACTTTTCGGAAACTGCGGCAGTGTTGAAAGTGAAAAAGCATATTGCGAGAAACGCGCGCAGAGGTATTTTCTGCTTTGCCTAGTAAATATAAAGACATCACCATCTTATTTTGGCAAGCCAGAATGGAATAGTCAGCAAATTCAATCCTATGCTCAAAACTTTTGTATCTCTGAATATCGAAGAAAGAAAAGATGTCCTGATCAAGATGCTTTTGTGCCTCATCGAAAAGATTGAAACAGTTTTTTATTTTTCTATTTTCTATTTTTTCTCTGTATGCCACAGAAGAATTGCATTCTTTAGATTATTTATATGTGAATGCAAACACCGGTCAGTCGAGTGGTGGGCATTCAGCAATTCGGCTCGGACAACTTGTTTATCATTTTCAGTATTTTCCAGACAAAATTTTCCATATCATTCGAGAGCCATGGGAAGAGTTTCGGTATGTATATGGTATACAGGAAAATCGAACTATTCTAATTCGAAAAATTAAACTATCAAAAAAGGATTATGATTTTTTTATTGAGCGGATGAATGAAATATACCTCTATCAAAGAAAGGAATTAGATAATCTTGAAAGACTTCAGAATGATTTCCGAATACTTGAATCTATGGTTTCCGGTGATGAAACTCTTTTTATGAAAGCGGCAGGTTATTTCTCGGAGAACACTTCCTCCTATAAGAACTATCGTTCTTTAAAAAGGAAGATAGTTGATAGGCTGGGATCTAATTTTATTTTAAAGCATCTAACATTTGTTCGGAGTCAATTAAACAATTATAAAATTCCACTACCTCTACCGATTCAAATCGATTCAAATTCAAATGGTTTTCCGAAAGCGGTGGAAAGTTTTTCTATAGAATATATCGATTTGCTTTCAAACTTAAAAGCCTTGGAAATTATCCAGGAAGAGCAGGGCTTGAAATCAAATGGATACTTTGCATTTGCCTCTAATCACGAAATACAGATAAATGAGTCCATATTTAAACATTTTATAATACTTTCAGAAAATTTAGAGGAAGAAATTCTAAAGTTACTTGAATCGAAATCGGCAAATACGGGATATCCCCTGCTTGTTTTATTAGCTCGCTACCAAGTGTTACAAAAGTCAATCAAAGAAAGAAAGGTATACTTTTTAGATAGCTTTGGGAGAAATCATTTTCTTGTGATTGGGGATGCAATTCAAAATAAGTCTTTTTTAACAGGGATTCATAGACAAATTTCAAAAAAAATGAATTCTTTATTCTTAAAAATGGCAAAGCAGGATATTCTTTTAGAAAGAGATTATACAATATTCGAAGATATGGCAAACAGAGAGCGTGAGGTTCTAAACGGGTTAGGGGAGTCTATACCGATTCGCATAAACTATGAATTAATGCTTCCAACAAAAGAAGAGAGTGTTTATCTTTATAGATTGGAATCTTCTAAAGAATCATTGAATAAAATGACAGAGCTTTATAAATCGAATAGAGACAAATATGAATTATCCTTGCAAAGAAAATATTCTTTTAATTTATTTAAGAAAAACTGCACGACTGAAATTTTTCATTCGATAAATTCTTTTTTTGAGGGAGTGGATAAAGAATCGAGAGAAAAACTTGGGGGTGTGGTGAGAGGTGACGAATCCTTTGTATTTATTCCGGTTTATGCATATTATGCGGTAGGAAAAAATTATCGAGTCGTAAATGAAACTAAGATACCATCCTTACGAACAATTATTTTAGAAAGAAATATATCCGCTGATTTTCTCTTCTCCATGAGAGAGTCTTCTACATTTACTTCCAAATTTTATAAATTTAACAAAGAAGACTCTTTTTTCATTTTCTTTACGGATGATGTCCTCTGGCAAAGACCAATTTATGGCTTTGTAAATCTAATTGCTGGTGTAGGCGAGCTTGGGTTAGGTACCATAATTATTCCATTTGATAAAGGGGAAAAGTTTGTGAAAGGATTACAGGGAATTTTTTTTAGTGGACCAGAGCTTTTATTCTTTAACATCCGAAAAGGGACTTTTATATATGAAGGCAAGCCGGATTGGATGGAAGAGGATTGAGGCAAAAAAAGCTAGTCTTGTAATTCCATTTTTATATCAATGATAAAGGACTTCTCATGAACAAACGAATTTTATTCTTACTCACAGTTTTTTTTAGTTTTAATCTTTCAGTTTTTGTATCGGATGCGGCTTGGTTCATCTACTTTAACAAATTTTATTTATATACTTTATCAGGCATTTGTGTAAGTTTACAGCTCGCATATTTCTTTTATACAAAAACGAATGAAAGTGGAAATAATCTATTTCTATCTCGGGTAAAAATTCCTATCGCATTTTCTTATATCCTTCTTTTCATTTCTCTATTTCTGATGATTTTTTTTCCGATTCGCAATTTGAGCTTGGGCGATGGGATTTTGCTTTTAGAGCATGTTGCATTGGAAGCGAAAATGTTTGGCTATCATCTTACGATGGATGAGATATTAGAAGCATTGGTGCATTCGATTTTATTCGCCAAATTTCCTTCTCATTTTGCCACGCCGATGGAAGTATACCGAATTGTTAGCACTGTATCAGGATTATGCGCTGTTGGAATCCTTGTTTATTACTTTCAAAAATTCAAAATTAGTGTCATAGGATACTTTCTTGTTTTAAGTAGTGGTGGCATATATTTATTTCATGGTTATAGTGAGAATTATACAATGATAACGACAGGCCTTTGGTTTTATATTTTGTATACGGTAAATTCTATTCGTTCAAATCAATACAGAAATATGCAAGCCTTGCTTCCTATTTGTTTCATTGCCTGTTTATTGATACTATCACATCTAGTAAGCGGCTATTTATTGTTTTCCCTCATATTCTTGTGTTATCATTTTTCTGATGAAGGAAAATTTCTTCAAAATGCATTGTATTCAACATTATTTTCACTTATCATTTTGCTTCCAGTATTTGGCTATTTTACTTTTTTTTCTAATGTTCGATTTGACTTCACACAGACTCATTTAACAAATCCTAAGTTTTATCCAATCTCAAAGATGATTTCTATAAACCATTTTCGAGATATTCTTTTTTGTATTGTGGGCTCTGCATTTTTACCTTTTGTTGTATTGCTTTATCTATTATTCTTTAAAAAAGAACAAAGCATTCAGATATTAAAAAGGAAAGAATTTCAATTCTTGATTTTTGTTTTAATAGGTTTTCTAATTCACGGATTTGTTCATTATCCGCAGCTTGGATTTCCGGCGGATTGGGATTTACTTGCTTTTTTTTGGAGTCCCATTGCATTTATCACGGTACTAATGCTTGAAGAGCTGTATTCAAATAAGAGTGAAATTAAAATCAAGAAAGAAAGTTTTCCAGTAGAACTAATTCCAGTTTTTGTCTTTGCAGGAATTGTATTTGTGCTAAATGCTGTTACTCTAAGTAAGCCGGATGAGAGAAAGATCGTTGAATTGAAAGAATCACTTTTACTTATTGATCGTTTTTCTAATTCAGACGAAGCCACTGTTTTAGCTAGTGTTAAGCCTGAGTTTAAAAAATTCTATTTAAAGGTTAGTTTCTTTTTGTTTGAGTCTGGAGAAAAAATTCAAAGTTTAAATTTGGAATCGAAAAACATACGGCTTTTAAATGAAAATAAACAATTTCAATTGGAATTGAAAGAGCATATCGGAAATATTGAAACCAAATGGCAGAAAGATTTTTATTCGAGACTAACGCGATACCATTTAGAATATCTAGATATTACGAAGGAGAAATGAAAGATTCTTCTGTGGATTTGTTTTTAAACTTTCTTGAATATGCTTATCGACTATTTTCTTTGCATTCTCAAAGGAATTATTTGCATTAGCCGTTGTTTGAATTTTCTGTACAAATGATTCAAACTCCATTTTTGAATTGGCTTCGGACGGTAAGAATCCTGAATTATATAGAAAGAGAATAGAGTTGTCTATATAGTCAATGGATTGAGTTTTGAACTCGGTTCCTGGCATTACTCCAATGATGTTGGAAATTTCTGAACTTAAATAACAAAAATCCTTTGAAATTAAAATTGGATCAGTATTACCACCATTTGAGTAATGAATTTGATTCTTATCTTTATCAATTAAGAGGCAAACCGCTGTTAGTGTATGAATATTAATTTTAAAATACAATTCATCGTTTAATAATGACAATATTTTATCCGGGGATGTCTCTTTTCTGAAAATATCCTTTAACATATTAATAGTTAATAACCCAATGAAGCTTGAGGTTACTCCATTTCCTTCGATTTCACCGAATACGATGATACTTTTATTTTCTATTTCTTCGGTATAATAAAAACTTCCGGAGACAAATGAAAATGCATGAAAATCTGCATATGTATCTTTTGTATTTGTTTTTGGAGAAATCACTTGTTTCTGAATGGAAGAAATAAATTTCATATCCTGCTCTAAATTTTCCTGGTAATTGAAATTATCTTTAAGTAGTGTGTAATATTCTATACTTCTCTCTACAGCAACTTTTACGGAATCTACGGAAAATGGTTTTAATAGAAAATCAGAAGCCTTATTTTTTAAACTTGTCACGACTGAATCAATATCGCCTTCACCACTCATCATCACAACTTGAGTAAATGGATTTATAGTTTTAATAGTCGGGAGTAAATCGAGTCCATTGTCATTGGGTAAAAAAATATCAAGAAATATGACTGGATTCAATTCATTTTGAAAATATTGAATTGCTTTCACTGATGAATCAAAATACTTACTCGCAAATCCAAGGCTTTCTATTATTAGCTGCAAAGCCTCTCCAATTTCAAGTGAATCGTCTATAATTAATACTTCAATTTTCAAATTTTACTCCACTAAGAAAAAGCGAGCTGCTTCGGCATCTGTTACTTTTTCAAAATACCTTTTGTCGAAAATAGTCTCCTTTAAATACTCATCATTGGTAAACAACATTTCTCCATGCTTCCATTTATAAATTTCATTTGTTTCAGAGAAGGCTAATTTTTCTGTATGAATCAAAATGCTCAAATCTCTCAAGTTACGTCCTTTGAAATTCTTTAGTATAGATTTAAAATGTCCCTGTTTAATGGGATCAATGAATAAAAAATTCTTTTGAAATAGGACAGCATCATGAAAGTATTCAGGAATATTGAATATTCCATAGCAATTCATTTTAGAAAAGAGCAGGAAAATGAACTGAGTTAATTCTTTAAAAATATTGAGCCCGGGGTATTCTTGTCCTTGAAAGAGAATTTTTTTATTTTTTAATTTTCCAAGTCGAATATTTTGTGTTAATAGCCAATCAATGTATACCATCTTTCTATCTTCTTGGATACTCTTTATAAAGAAGTCAGCAACTTTTAAACGAATGTGGATTAGTATCTCATCGGATTCAGTCTTAATGTAAATTCTATTGTCTAAATCTGAAATTGGATCAGTCACCAGTTTAAAACTCTCATATCCTCTTCTTTTTACCATTTCAAATATTTTAGCCTCTTCAAGCATTGTATAAATTTCTGCATCAGAGAATCGTCCGAAAATTAATTTCTCAATGTTTAAAGATGTGCTCAGTTCATTTGAAAAATCGAGCATATCCAAATTTGTCAGTTTATCTGAATCTGTTTCTTTACTATCTTTATCGCTGGCTTCAAAAATACTCATATCATTTCCTTGCGAAAATTTGGGCTGTATGGTAGTGAATTTTCACTGTGTCCATAAAATTCTTTGCGTAACCGCCTGCTGCTAATATAACAACCTTGCAATTATTTTTTTTAGCAAATTCTTTTATCCGCTCATCTCTATCTCGCAGGCCTTGAAAACTAAGTTTAATATTTCCTAATCGATCACCTTCATATGGATCTGCCCCTGCTAGGTAAAAGATTAAATCGGGTTTCATTGCTTTTTCTATTGAATCTAATGATTTATCAAGCAATACCAAATATTCTGAATCAGTTGTATGCTCCTCTAGCGGTATATCAAAATTAGACGTTTCTTTCTTTGGATAAAGATTATCTTGATGCATCGAAAAAGTAAAAACATTTGGGTCGTTTTCGAAAATTCTCGCATTACCATTTCCTTGATGGACATCTAGGTCTACGATTAATACTTGCTTGCCTTGATTGTGCTTTAAATAATGCTTAGTTGCAATTGCTACATCATTCAAATAACAAAAGCCTTCCGCATGGTCAGCGAAACTATGGTGCAGACCACCGCCTAAGTTAAATACAAATTGATAATTGGAAGTAAGCTCAGCGGCTAATATTGTTCCACCCACACCGTAAAGAAAACTTTCTACAATTCTTTCTGTCAGTGGGAGTTCAGAGTATTTCGTTCTTTCTGTTACTCTTAAATTTAGCAAGTCTTCTAAATATTCTTCTGTGTGCACAAGATTGAGTTGGTCACGAGTAGCTTTATCCGGCTCGTGAATTGAAATTTTACTAAAGTGTTCATCAAGACAAATTAATTCATAAATTTTTGAAAATTTATTGCCAGGAAATACATGGTCGCCTAAATAAATATCATAGTAAGAAGAATACACAACAGAAAAATTCTTATCTGCGTATTCAATTTTTTCAGGAAAGAAAAAGTTCAGAAAGTTCATATTCGAAATGCAGTTACTACAAATTGAATGGTAGCACTATTGTTGTAATAATTCTCTTCTAAAAAACCGAGTAGGTCAATGGAAGGCGCTCTTGCGATTGCTGACTCAAATTCTGATGCACGATTCCAAATAATAAATTTAATTTTATTTGATGCACCGAGAACTTGGAAACGGGCATGTTGTCCGTCAGACATTGGTTTAAAACTAATAATTTTAGCATTTCGAATAGAAAGTCTAGGCTCTGGATTTTCTTGACCAAAGGGCTGAAATATTTGCAATTCTTTGAATAACTTTTCGGTTACATCCGTTGCTTGGAGGCTAACGCTACTTTGCTCCTCAATGCTTGAAGTGGAATTTTGTTGTAGCCATGTAGAAGCTGCTGTCTTTAATCGCTCTTCTAAGATAGGAATATTTTTCAATTCAATTGAAAAACCGCCTGCTTCTTTGTGACCTCCAAAGTGAATGAGTAAGTCAGAAACAAGATTCAGCAAATCCAAAACATTTTCATTTTCAAACGACCTAATACTTCCTCTTCCATGACCATGATCAGGAGTAATAAATATAGTTGGACGCTTGTATTTCTCTACTAACTTAGTTGCCACAATCCCAGAAACTCCTGGTTCCATATCTGGCTCATAACAAAAAATGATTTTCTCTTCTGTCCTTTGAGGCTTTCTTTTAAAATACTCTTCTACTTTAAATAGGTTTCTTTTTGTTCTTTCTTTTCTCTCCGTATTTAATTGAAGCAAGTCTTTCGCAGACGTATCCGCTTTTTCCGAATTATTGGCTAGTAATAAACCAACGGCTATTTCTGTTTTGCCCATACGACCAGCGGCGTTTAATGCCGGACCGATTCCCCACCCTAAATCTTTGGATGTAATTTTATTAGAATTTAATTTCAGGGAGTTCATAAGTGAAAAAAGACCTTTTCGATTTGAAGGCTTTGTTTCCAATACATTACTTAGTGTTTCAATACCATGCTTGACTATGATTCTATTTTCACCAAAGAGCGGCATCATATCAGTAATCGTTCCTATAGATGAAAGATCCAGAAGAGATTTTAGTTTTTCTAAGATATGTGGATATTTTGTTAAATATGTAACAATGTCAATTTTTCTATAAATGTCTTCAAAATTTGGGAAAAGGGAATCCGTGACGACTGAACCTGTAGATTGAAAGATTTCATCCAAATGGTAAGCGAAAATTAGCTTCATGGCTAATGTTGAAGTGCAAATCTTTTTCTCCGGATAAATTGAATCTTCTCTCTTTGGATTTATTAATTTACATTTTGGAATTTTTACTGGAATTTCATGGTGATCGAGAACAATTATTTCTATGCCCTGTGCGACCAAATCATTTATTTCATCATAATTCGATGTTCCGAAATCAAGAGTTATCAGTAAATCGGGATTTTTAGATCTGATAAAACTAACTACGCTTGGGCACAAACCGTAATCATCATTTGCTGATGATGTTTGAATTGTCAGCAAACCACCGTTGGACTCATGTAATTCACGAAAAAACATTCCAAGTAAAGTCGTTGAGGAAATCCCATCCGTATCACGATCACCGAACAATAATATATGGCTCTTATTTTTGATATGCCTCTTTATAGTTTGAATTGATTCCGTTAAATCTGGTAAAAGGAAAGGCGATGGGAGATCTTTTAAATCCGGATTCAGAAATATATCCCAGTCTACTTTGTCTGGCAATATACGCCTCATAAGGTAAGATTGAAATGGAGTTAGATTTTCGTGTTCTGAATCCTTTACGCTAGAAAAATTAATACCGTGTAAAAATTTATCTGACATTGCGTTACTACATAATGCAATTGCCGGACAATTTTGCTCCTGATTCGATGCTTAAAAGGGGAGTTTTTATATCGCCAACAATGGATCCAGTTTTTCCTACTTCGATCTTTTCTCTTGCTTCTACGTTTCCCCGGAGAGATCCATTTACGGCTAGAGAACTAACTATAATATCCGCATCTACTTGTCCAGTTTCGTCCACGATTAGATTGCCATTTGATTCAATAGTTCCTTTCATCTGCCCTTTCAAACGAAGAGAATTGTTAAAACGAAGAGTTCCTTTGAAAATAATATCTTCCCCAATGATTGTATCTGCTTTTTCTTCGCTCATGCAATTCCGCCTTTTTTATTGTTCTAGTTTCATTACAGACAACTACAATAGGTCATTCGATGCAAGAAAAAAATCAATATGCCGCAACAAGAATCGTTTCGATTTCATTTTTAGGCAATTCTCTCGGAAGACAATCAAGAAAAGACATAGAAAAGGCTAGTGAGGCAATTTTAGGAAGTTCATTTTTCTTAACTTCGTATTCCGATAGTCTTTGAGGAATTTTTAATTCGATGTATATCTTACGAATGCCCTCGACTGCTTTAATCGCAGCCTCAATAACCGAAATATCGCTTGTATCTTCATCGAGTGCTCTAGCAATCATGACATATTTATTAGCTGAAGTTGTAAGATTGTATTCCATTATATGTGGTAATAGAATTGACATAGCTTGAAAAATATCCAATTTCGTAAGACTCATTGTCGCGAGGGAAATAGCAAAGCATAATCCAAGCGAACTTACGGATTGGCTTATTCCAGTTAAGAGGCTTGCTGCATACAAAGCATTCTTTGCGGGAATATTCTTCGGATCTCGAATAGAAGTAATAATGTTTTTAGATACTAATTCTATTGCACGAAGGGAAGATGAATTAGTAATTTCATTGGCATACTTAGATAAAATTGTATCAATAGCGGCAGCTAATATAGATGTTCCCGTTTTTGCTATATCGGAGGAGGTCATATGCAAACCAATTTTTGCATCTGCAACAATTAATTCTGGGAACAAATCTGAGCTGGCAAAATATTTTCTTTCATTCTCTCTTTCGTCCAGTATTGTGCAAAAAGGAGCACACTCAATTCCCATTAGCGGCATAGTAGGTATAATAACTAACGGTAAAGGCTTTCTAGTTGCCTTTTTTGTCTGTAAGATCAATTCTTCTGCAAACAAATCATTCGAAGCAAGAATTGAAACTACTTTCGCAATATTAACAGATTCAAACGATCCGTAGGCTATGATACAGTTAACTTGGGATTGTCTGGCAAAGTGAGCCGCAGTGTCTAATTCTTTAAAGGTTCCTACATTTTCAATGTCATCATAAATAATCAGACCCTCAGTCTCTCTCTCTATGCTCGATTTAAGGGCATAGAGTTCGTTCGGGTTTTGCAGCTCGCGTTGAGTTGTAATTAGAAGAAACCTGCTGCCTACATGCTTTATGAAATTCCCTGCCTTGGAAGCACAATCAACTTCAATATGCAATTTACACGGAAAGTGAAAATTAACCCAATCTTGTAAAACTGGCATTTAGATATTTATTAATTACCAAGGAAGGAATCTGCAATTTTTTCAGCAGTTTTTTCAATGACTTCTGCGCCAAGGTTGTCGTAATAACCATCAGCCAATTTCGATTTAATGTCATTTAATCTGCTTACATCCATACTAGACTGTAAGGATAGTGTATGTGATGTTATTGCTTTAATATCAGCTTTTAGCTTGGCTGCATCTGAAATATGAACATTATCATTAGAAAGTAATTCAGAACTTTTTTTGACAGGAGCAGATTTCTTAGGCTCGAAAGCCGATCCAATATTTTTTACCTTATCTATGAACATAATTTGCTACCTCTCTCTGTATATCATATCGGTAGAGGAGCTTTTCTCTTTAGCTATTTTTTTTACGTAGTTATTGATTAATACTACGAATTCCCCCTTTGGATAGATGCTTTCTGGGTTTATTTCTTCTGTCTTGTAAAGTTTTATTTCTTCATGAGCCTTTGTTAGCTCCCTTCCTACTAAAACTTCTGTTCCCGGGAAGAGTTCTTTTACAATGGCGAGAGAGGTTTTAATTTTGTAGACAGATTCGTAAAAGACAATTAAGCCTTCTTGGTTTACGAACTCTTCTAGCTCTGCCTTTTTTCGAACTGGCTTTTCTGAGAGAAAGCCCAAGAAGAAAGTTGGATTGGTCTGGAATCCTGAGACTGATAAAATGGCTCCAAGTGCACTTGGACCAGGTATTGGAATGATTGGGAATCCCTCTTTTCTGACCGACCTAACAAGACCGGCACCTGGATCAGAAATTCCTGGCGTTCCAGCATCCGAAATATAGGCAAAGCTTTTGCCTGATTTCATTTCATCTACAATCCACTTGAATGAGTTTGCTTGTCCGGAAAAAAGAGTCTTAGAAGGAGTTTTGATTTCGTAGTTTTGTAGCAGTTTATATGAGTTTTTCGAATTTTCGCAGAGAATTTGATCCACTTCTTTTAAAATGCGGATTGCACGCAATGTAATGTCTTCTAAATTCCCAATTGGTGTTGCAACGAGGTAAAGGGAGCCAGTTTGCATTAGCGGTTACACGAAACTATTGTGCTAGCAGTAAGATTAGTTGATTCGCCATCTTTACATTCACATCCAGCTTTTGGCTTAAGACCTGAGTCTAAAACTGTGCATGGGTTACAGAGAGTTCCAACGGGACAAGTGGCCCTTGTTGTAATACTACAAGAAGAATTGGAGCAAGCAGATGGATTACAACTACTTCCAATTGCACATTTACTTGGATCGGTGCTAGCGCAGGCTGATACTGATACGGACGGATTTGAGGTTTGAGGAACATTGCTCAGAACTGCACGCAAAGTAAAGTTATACATTTCGCATCTTTGGAAATATACGACGCCAGGAGGAGGAACACGCCAAGAAATCTTACGCCTTTTCATATTCTCTTTAGCCGTGGAGTTTTCGAGAGCCAAATGGGGAAAGGAGGGCTGAACCCCATTTTCCGTATATACGCTCCCTGCCATTCCTGCCTGTGTCTCAATCAAGGTAGGGTTTTGCGAAGTGATGGTTAAATTATACCCAATGAATTGCTGCTCCGTATTTGTAACGAAATATTTTACAATGAACTCAGGGCGATTTGGGTTAACATAGCCTATCAAATCTCCAATTCCAGTTCCTGTGGTCGGAATTTCTTCGGTAGGTATAATTCCAACAAGTTGTGGGACATTGATTGGATTTGTAAGGAAAATTAATGGGGCAAGAACGACCGGAGTGTCCGTATTCGTTCCACAAGAAGCTGAAAAAAGTAAAAGGAATAGGCTTGTCAAGTATCGGAATGCAAATCTTTTTATCTTGAAATTCATCGTTTCATCAGCTTTTCAAAATCAATAGATATGCCAAACAAAAAAACTTGTTTTTTTGTTTTCAATTCCTCACTACTATCTAAGATTATTCCTATGACAAATAATAAAGGCGTTCTTGGAATTGTAATATTGGTTTTTCTTGTAGTTGGGTATTTTGCTTTTTTTTCCGGTGAGAAAAAGAAAAAGCGAGTTGAGTCCAAAAAACTGAGCTTGCTTCTAGGTGGAGGGAGTGGCGGAAATGCAGAGGATGGAAGTTTCGAGAAGAAAAGGGGACGTAGGAACAATAATAGTTCAGTTTTTGAGAGTGATTTTGGGAAAAGTGGTCTTCCGCAATTTGTAGAAGAAGAGAGTAATTCGCCAGAAGGGGGACAGCAGGGGGATATTCCGATTAACCCGCAAACTGGTAAACCGTGGGAAGAAGATGCAATGCAACAGTTTGATGAGCTTCGCAAATTATTTTCAGGTAACGATTTGATTCCCAGACGAGCTACGAAAGAAGATCAAGCTAAGCAGGCTCAATTGGCTGAGAAATGGAACAAAGCGCAAGCGGCGGTTAGCAGCGGAGCCTTTACAAGGGATGATTTGGATACTCATTTTTCTCATCAAAAAAAAGTGGTAGAGGATCGTTTACAGATTATTGAGTATTTAATGGAGGCGCAAAAGGAAGATGGGGAAGTCGATAAAGATGGGCAATTCGAAAAAATTCTGGAAGGAACAAAAGCGCAAATGAAGCAATTGGAAGTTGAGCGAGAGGAATTATCTAAAAAGTTGGGAGGATAATTTTTATGAACTTTTGTTAGGCGGATGGCGCCTGTGGCCGACGAAATTTCCCGTTAGAAAAGATAATTGGGAGATTTCGTAATACCCAAAGCTTGCTAGTAGCGATTACTATATTGACAATTCTAGGTTTTTTATCAAACTGACCTCGAGGTGAAGCATGCGTAAGGTAATCGAGTATTTTTTATCCAAAAGTCTTTTATTAAATCTGTTAACGGCGCTGATAATTCTTGTTGGAGGTTTTAAGGCTTTCACCATGAATCGGGAAGCATTTCCAAATATCAATTTTGACATTGTAACGGTTACTACCATTTATCCCGGCGCTTCTCCTTCTGAAGTAGAAAAGCTCGTCACAAAACCCATTGAAGATAGCATTAAATCAGTAGATGGCATCAAAGAATACCGTTCTGCCTCAATCGAAAATCGTTCCGGAATTGTAATCACTATTGATCCAAATGTAAAAGATACGCAAAAGGTTGTGGATGATATTAAGTCAGCTGTTGATAGAACAGAAGATTTGCCTGAAGATTCTAAAAAACCAATTGTGCAAGAAATTACGTCTAGCCGTAGTCCTGTCATTGAGATTAACGTTGGCGTAAAAGCTGATTCGAACGGCAAACCGGTATTAACCGAGAAAGAATTTAAGTTAAAAGCAAAACAGCTAGAGGATTTATTGCTAGATGTTTCTGAAGTAGGGCGTGTTGTTCGTCGTGGCTATCGTGAATCGGAAATGCATGTGGATATTGACCCTTTTGCGCTCGATCGTGTCTCACTTAGCACGAATCAAATTATCATGGCTCTCAAAGGAAAGAATATAAACTTTCCAGGCGGAACTATTGCTGATTCAGGTAAGGAAGCGATCGTAAGAACCGTTGGCGAATTTGATACAGAAAGCGAAATTGAAAAAGTTTTTATTCGCTCGAATGATGCAGGAAGATCTATTGTATTAAAGGATGTCGCAAAAGTAAAAGAAGACTTTGAAGACAAACAATATATTGAAAAAGTGAATGGTCTTTATTCTATCGTTCTCGTTGTTGTAAAAAAAGAGCGTGGTGATGCGATTAAGCTAGTGGATAAAGTAAAGAAGGTTGTCAGTGATTATGGAGCCAGTCAAAAAGAATTAATCACACTCTCTTATGTAAATGATTTATCTAAATACATTCGTCGTAGATTGGATGTTCTTGTTTCTAACGGCTTACAAGGATTTACCCTTGTTGTGATTTCCTTGTTTTTCTTTCTAGGATGGAGAGTTGCAATCATGGTTGCTCTCGGTTTGCCTCTAGCCATGGCATTAACGTTCATTATCCTCGACTATATGGGTATGACATTAAATTTAATATCGATGTTAGGACTTATCATTGTAGTAGGTATGCTAGTAGATGATGCCATTGTTATTAGCGAAAACATTTACAGATACTTAGAAGAAGGAATTGAGCCCTATGAAGCTTGCATTAGGGGAACAATTGAGGTAATAGCACCGGTAACCGCAACGATTACTACGACTATAGCAGCGTTTGGTCCGATGTTATTTGTGACTGGAATTTTTGGTAAGTTTATTTATTCAATTCCAATGGTAGTAATTATTGCTCTCTCTTCTTCTTTATTTGAGGCGTTCTTTATTTTGCCATCACATATTTACGATGCAAATAAACACGGAATAAAAAAGGGAGAGATTAAAGAAGAAGGTCACTGGTTTGTGAAAGTGAGAGAACGATTTTATCGTCCTTCGCTTTCGTGGGCATTACGGCATACAAAGATTACAATCTTGCTTCTTTTAATTGCATTTGCTGGAGCGATTGCTTTAAATGCAAAATTCGGCAAATTCAAATTATTCCCTGGCGGTATAGAAGTGTTTATTGTCAAGATTAGTGCAGAGACTGGTCTTACTCTTGAAGAAACAGAAAAGTTTGGACGCGCAGTTGAAAGAGAGATTGCTCTTTTAACGCCTTATCAGGAGAAACCGGTATCTGGATTTTTTAATCGGATCCATTTTTTCTTTCATTCGATTGGAATTGGTGTGAGTGAAAAATTTCATACTGGAGAAGTGGAAAATTATGTTACACGAATTGGAATTATTCAAAAGGATGTGAATGATCCATTTACGAAGCGAGGGAAAAATTTTGCCCAAGTAGTCGTATATCTCACGCCGGATGCAGAAAGAAAACGGACAACCGATCAAATTATCAACTATGTTCGCAAAAGAACTGAGTGGCTAATGAATGAAAAAGCTTTAGCTATCGCCAAACAGAAAGAAGCCGCTAGGATTAACCAAGAGAAAAGTAAACACAAAGTTTCTGAATTGGAAAATGTTCAAATAGAAATTCCAGAAGAGTTCAAAGATCTAAAAGGAAAATTAGTTTCTCTAGATCTAGAAGCAATACAGGGAGGTCCACCAGTCGGTAAACCTGTCGCTATAGAAATTAGAGGAGATGATTTTACTACACTAAAGAAAATCGCGCAAGAGTTTAAAGACATTATGGGACAAGTTGAGGGAGTCATTGATATCGGTGATGATTTTAACGATGGAAAGGATGAAATTCGATTGACGATAGATGAAGCGTTAGCCGCTCAAGCCGGCGTATCTGTGCAACAAATCGCTCTTGCAGTAAACACTGCCTATCAGGGAACGGTGGCTACCACAATTAAACGCGCCGAAGAAGAAGTTGATGTAAGAGTTCGTTTTCCTGAAAATTTTAGAACTTCTATTCGCTCTCTAGATAAAATATTTGTAAACAATAATATGGGAAATTTAATTCCAATTTCTAGAATGACAAAATACCAGAAGTTGCCTGGCATTGCCTCTATTAACCATCTCGATGGCAAAAGGCTATTAACCGCTACCGCCAATTTGGATGAAACAAAAACTACATCGATGAAAGCAAACCAAGAAATTAAAAAATTAGTCGATGCAGCTAAGGTTATTGACAAATATCCAGGATATCGAATTCGATACGGTGGAGAAAATAAAGATACCGAAGAATCTCTCGCAAGTCTCGGAAGATCTTTTTTGATTGCAT
>Ga0075156_10000140_pt1 | contig 36132 bp, 24 predicted proteins | sample JI81AbrownDNA_FD_70966 | JGI IMG/M metagenome (GOLD analysis project Ga0075156, IMG submission 70966) | Wastewater effluent complex algal communities from Wisconsin, to seasonally profile nutrient transformation and Carbon sequestration -... | ecosystem: Engineered > WWTP > Effluent > Algae...
TTTGATGCCTTCAGCTTCTGCTCTGAAGTTCGTAAGAATGCGATGGCGTAAAACCGGCATGGCAACGGCTTTGAGATCATTTTCAGTAACAGAGAAATTTCCGTTCATGAAAGCCCGCGCCTTTGCAGTTAAGATCATGGCCTGGCCTGCGCGCGGTCCGGAGCCCCAGCTTACCCAATCTTTAACATACTTAACATCGGTTTGTTCTGGACGCGTTGAACGCACCAGTCTGCTGACATAGTCAACCAAATCGTCATTGATATGCACATCACGAACCAGTTTTTGCGCATGCAACAATTGTGAACCATCAATCACTTTATTAATCTTCTCTTTTTTGCTGCCTGTTGTGTTGCTTAAGATCGTGCGTTCATGTTCGGCAGTAGGATAGTTGATCTTGATGTACAGAAGAAAACGATCCAGTTGTGCTTCGGGTAGCGGGAATGTTCCTGCCTGCTCAATCGGGTTTTGCGTAGCGAGAATGAAGAAAGGTCTTTCCAGTGTATGCGTAATCCCGCCATACGTAACTTCAAATTCCTGCATGGCTTCCAGCAATGCGGATTGTGTTTTAGGTGAAGTACGGTTGATCTCATCCGCGAGAATGATGTTCGAAAAAATCGGGCCCTTGTTAAATTTAAAAAATCGCTTCCCGGTTGAATGATCCTCTTCCAGGATCTCTGTTCCAATGATGTCCGATGGCATAAGATCTGGAGTGAATTGAATTCTCCTGAACTTCAGGTCCACCGCTTCTGCCAGTGTGCGGATCATTAAGGTTTTAGCAAGTCCCGGAACACCTTCGAGCAACGCATGCCCGCCCGCAAGAAACGTGATGAGTAATTGATCAATCGTTTCATCCTGTCCGACAATGATCTTACTAATCTCTTTCTTAAGATCTTTCAACTGGCCGATTAGCTGCTGCACGGATTGTTCTGTCTTTTGTAGTTCTGTATCCATAAAATTTATTAGGCAGTTAGTGCATACATAATGATGTTTACACTGAACCGGGTATTGTCTATTCTGTAAAACCGTTTATTCCGAAAATCATAATCCCATTCACAACCGTAATCCTTATTGCTGTAGAGCACGGCAATCTTTCCGTTGATCTCAATCGCCTTCAGATAATCGTGTATAAGATCATCGCCCCAGCCATTCAACTCTTGTGAGGTTGCCGGTGGCCCATCGAACTGAAAGAATGTTGAATAAATTGGATGGTTTTTTGGGATCTTCTTTAAGACACCTTCCCCAAAGCATCGCTCCATCTGTGATTCAAATGACTTAGCGAATAATCCGTCAATGTCATGGTTGCAATCGTCCACAAAAACAAAACCTCCGTTGTTAACATATTTTTCAAAGTTGGTCCGTTCCTGAGCCGTGAACTCTACCAGCTTATGCCCGCTTAAATAGCAGAAGGGACAATTGAAAATGGCATCTGAACTGAGTGACACGATGTTTTCCTGGGTATCCACAGGTAACGTAGTGTATTCAACCAATGAGTTTAGTACGTTAGAAGGCATGCGTTGATCCACGTCCCAGTCACCCGATTCATATTGCAGGCGGGTGAAGAAGAATTTGGTTTGGATACCTTCCATAGTGCGGGTACAAGTTCAAGCTTTTAGATTAACGCAACCAGTAAATTTATACAGGCGGATTTGATTAAAATAGAAAAATAACCCCTTGTGGACAATAAAAAATCCCCGGAGTTGAGTCGGGGATTCTAAATTTGAAATCGATGATCTTAAACCGCGTCTGATAAGCTGGTAAACGTAAAATCCCTGATCTTGAGCGGTGGTAAAAGATAGTTGGCGTTCGACTCAACGCTTACTGTGCGTTCAACCTTGCCAAGCTCTTCCAGGTTATTCAGCATAATCACCGGGCTTTCGTTAAACCTGAAGTTTTTGATCGGGTACTGAATCTTTCCATTCTCAATGTAGAACGTTCCATCACGTGTTAACCCGGTCAGCAGGAGCGACTGCGGATCAACATCACGGATGTACCACAGGCGCGTAACAAGTACGCCCTTCTTTGTGCCTTTGATAAGTTCTTCCAACGATTTGGTACCGCCTTCCATAATAATTCCATCGGGGAAGGGAACTGCTTTTACACCTTTCTTCTCGGCCCAATAACGCGAGTACGTAAAATTTTTGACAACGCCCTTTTCAATCCATGAGACTTTTTCCTGAGGCCGGCCATCACCGGTCCATGTATTTGTAGGTAAGTCGGTACTTAATGGATCAGAATAAATGTTGACCCGTTCGTCAACCATTTTTTCGCCCAACCGTGTTGTGCCTCCTGGCTTGCTCAGAAAACTTCGACCTTCATCTGCCTGGCGCGCATCCAATCCAAAAATGATGCGCTCTAATAATACAGCGGCTGCAGCGGGCTCAAGAATAACCGTATACTTTCCGGGTTCAATCGCTTTTGCCTGCGCAGACCCTACGGCTTTATCGGTAGCAATTTTTGTTGCAGACTTTGTATCAAGTTTGGTAACATCGTTATAACCGCGTGTGGCATAGCCCGAGCCTTTGCCATCCTCTGTGCGCACCGTTACTGAAAAGTTTGTTCCTGTCCCCGTGTTATATGCAAACAATCCTTTGGAGTTCATCATTGCCGAGTATCCAATGCTATCCTCCAAAAAACCAGCTGCTACTGCTTTACCTTCTTTTGCTATTTGCAAGCTCTGGGCAACAAGATCGGCCCGTTGCTTGGGAGTGATGGAGGCCGTAGCCTGCACGAAAGTTTTTGACTGCTGATACGTTTGTGGTCCGAGGAAAGAAACGAATTCAGGATTTTCTGGTGCCAGCTGTGCTAACTCTTCCGAGCGTCTGACAACTTTTTCAAGAGAGGCATCGTCAAATTCATTGATCGTAGCCGTACCTAATTTTTTTCCATACGCGGAAGAGATAACTAAACTACTTTGACTGATGACACCGCTTGTTGAGACGGAATTTCTGGCATAACGAATGTTTGCGCTATCGCCTCCGCCAATGTTAACCTCACATTCGTCTGCTTTTGAATAGCTGATTACTTTCTTTAATAAAGTATACGCTTCATCTTTTGTTAGTATTGGCATAAGATCAAATGTTACGTGCTGTGTTGATTACATTAATTCCTTTAAACAAAGCGGTTGACGAACCGTGTGAAACGGCACTCGACTGTGATGGCTGTCCTTTACCGTCAAAGAAAGACCCGCCTAAACGATAATCGCTTTCATCGGCAATGCCCGAGCAGGCATTCCAGAAATCCTGGCTGTTTGCCTGGTAGGCAACATCGCGTACCATGTTACCGATCTTTCCGTTCTTGATCTCATAATATAACTGGCCACCAAACTGGAAGTTGTACCGTTGCTGATCGATGGAGAATGAGCCGTCTCCTACGATGTAAATTCCTTTTTCAACGTTTTTAACCAGGTCGTCAATGCTCTTCTTTTCTTTGGAAGGTTGCAGCGAAACGTTCGGCATGCGCTGGAACTGTACACTGCTCCAATTATCGGCATAGCAGCAACCTTGTGAAGCCGGAAGCCCCAGGATGTGTGCCTGGTCGCGAATGGTTTGATAATTAACTAAGGTTCCGTCTTTTATAATGTCCCACTTGCCGGTGCCGACACCTTCATCATCGTATCCAACAGCACCCAAGGAGCCAACCTGAGTTTTATCGCCAACGATGTTAACAAGTTTGCTCCCGAAATTGAATTTTTTGGATTCCCACTTGTCCAGTGTAAGGAAACTTGTTCCGGCAAAGTTTGCTTCATACCCAAGCACCCGGTCAAGTTCTGTTGGGTGACCAACGGACTCATGAATGGTTAACCATAAATGCGAAGGATCAAGTACCAGATCATACTTGCCCGGCTCAATGGATTTTGCTTTTAGCTTTTCTCCGGCCTGTGCCCCGGCCGCACGTGCATCTTCAACCATGTCGTAACGACCTTTATAAAGTGTAGTTACCCCATTGATCTTGTCTTGTGGTCTTGCATTCAGGTATTCATACCCCATACCCATTGGAGCACTTAATGCATTTCGGGTTTCAAATTTCCCGGTAGCTGCATCAATTTTTGTGACAAAAAATGTTGGCCAGATCCGGTGAATATCCTGATCGATGTACGAGCCATCGCTTGATGCAAAATACTTTTGTTCGTTTACGAGAAACAAAATAGACGTTACATAGTCTGCTCCTGCCTTCATCGCAGCGCTGTTCACATTCATGAGCAGATCCACTTTTTCCTTAATCGGCACTTCAAACGAATTTTTCTCGATAGGAGCTTTCCACGAAACTTCACCGTAGCCTTTCTGCGGAGCTAGGCGAACAGGCTCTGACAACAAGCGCGAGTTTTCTTTCGCGGTAGCTACTGCAAGCCCAGCTGCTCTGGCGATACTATCTTTATCTAGCGTATCGGTTGCGGCAAATCCCCAGGCTCCATTGGCAATAACCCGAATTCCCATTCCATACGACTCCGTATTTACAATGTTCTCAACTTTGTCTTCACGCGTTACAACAAACTGGTTGAGGTATCGCCCTATCCGAACATCGGTATAGCTAGCCCCTTTGCTTCTGGCAGCGTTGAGGGCAATATCGGCCATTTGTTTTTTAAGGGCGGGATCAATGCGTTCTAATGCGCGCTCCGGAGTAATCGGATTTCCAAAGATCGGAATGCCTGGCAGCATCGTGGCAGCAGTGCCCATTCCGGTGAGGTAAATAAAATCTCTGCGTTTCAAGATGTGGAAGTTTTAAGTTTCTGAATTTATAATAATAGTTTATTCCTTTCAATCAGCCAATCAAGTGTTCGAAAGCGAACTGGCTAAAAGTGAATTTGATCAGAAAATTTTATGGATAACAAAAATCCCCGCATGAGCGGGGATTTTTAAGAGTAATTAAACAGCGTCCGAGAGACTGGTAAAGGTAAAGTCTCGAATCTTCATCGAAGGCATGAAGGAATTCCCACCGCCCTCACTGGTTACTGCCCGTTCCTGTCTGCCAAGTGTTTCCAGGTTATTCAGCATGATAATCGGGCTTTCGTTGAAACGGAAGTTCTTGATCGGATGCTTGATCTTTCCGTTCTCGATATAAAAAGTACCATCGCGGGTAAGACCAGTGTACAATAATGTTTGCGGGTCAACCGGACGAATATACCAGAAACGGGTTACCAGAATTCCCTTCTTCGTATCCTTGATCATATCTTCAACCGAAGCGGATCCACCCACCATGATAGTGTTTCCACCGAATGGGAGGGGCGCAACTCCTTTCTGTGATGCCCAATACCTGTCGTAGGAAAGGTTTGCAACAACACCGTTTTTAATCAGGTCATATTTTTTGCGAGGTTGGCCATCACCTGACCAAACAGAAGCGGGAACGTCTTCATTCCATGGATCGGAGTAGATGTTTACACGCTCGTCAACAAGCTTTTCCCCCAGCTTGGTGCCACCGCCTTTTTTGGAAAGAAAGCTTCTGCCTTCATCCGCTGTACGGGCATTCATATTCAGCATTAACCGAACAAGATCTGCTGATGCGGAAGCTTCAAGTACTACGGTATATTTCCCGGGTTCAATTGCTTTTGCTTCGCGTGACATAACAGCCTTATCGATGGCACGTTTTGATATCATAGCCGGGTTGATCTTATTCACATCGTTGTGGGTGGCAGCAGCCCAGCCTGAACCAGTGCCATCGTTCGAACGCATGGTAACGGTAAAATCAACACCAGTTGATTTATTGTAGGCAAACAAGCCTTTGCTGTTTGCGATCGCAAAGAAACCTTTGCTGTCTTCCAGATAGCCGGCAGCGGTAACATCTTTTTCGACAGCAGGATTGATACTGTCAGCTGCAACTTGAGCTCGATATTCAGGTTTAATGCCTGCAGTAGATTCAATAAAAGTTTTAGAATCAGCACCGTAGGTTTGCGGGCCGAGCGGCTCCATAAATTCAGGATTTTCGGGAGCGAGCTGAGCAACTTCCTGTGCACGTCTTACTACCTTTTCCAGTGAGGCGTCATCAAACTCATTGATGCTGGCTGCACCGGATTTTTTTCCGAAGTAGCATTGCACCGACAACGAAGTATTGCTGTCTTCGCCTGATGTATTAACACTGTTGCGTGCATACCGGATGTTGCCGCGATCCTGTCCGCCAAGACTTGCCGAGCATCCGTCTGCTTTAGAGAGGCCGACCACTTTTTCAAGTATCTTCTTAGCTTCTTCTTTTGAGAGTATTGCCATAAATTATTTACGATTTAAGATTTTTTATTTATGATTTTAAATTGTCCTGCCCGTGTTAATCACGTTTATTCCATTAAAGCGAGCAGTGGCTGAGCCATGCGACACCGCGTTTGATTGTCCGGGCTGACCCTTACCATCATTGAACGCACCGCCAAGTCGATAGTCACGCTGGTCACAAATTGCAGCACACGAGTTCCAAAAATCCTGTGTGTTGGCCTGGTATGCAACATCCTTCAGCATGCCTGCAATCTTTCCTTCCTTAATTTCGAAGAACAATACTCCGCCAAACTGAAAGTTGTAGCGCTGCTGATCGATCGAGAAGGAGGAATCTTTAACAATGTAAATTCCTTTCTCAACGCCTGCGATCATTTGAGCCGGAGTTAATTCTTGCTTTCCGGCCTGTAAGGAAATATTCGCCATGCGTTGGAACTGTACATCAGCCCAGCTCTGGGAGTAGCAGCAGCCGTGTGACTCTTTCTGACCAATGATATTAACCTGGTCACGGATGGCCTGGTAGTTTACAAGAATTCCATCTTTAATGATGTCCCACTGCTTGCATTTCACGCCTTCATCGTCATATCCAACGGCACCAAGCGAGCCAACTTCAGTTTTATCGGCCTTCACGTTTACGATGTCGCTGCCGAACTTGAAATTCTTCGATTGCCATTTGTCGAGGGTTAAGAAGCTTGTGCCCGCATAGTTAGCTTCATAGCCAAGCACACGATCAAGCTCAGTAGGGTGGCCAACCGATTCGTGAATGGTTAACCAAAGGTGAGAGGGCTCAAGCACTAAATCGTATTTGCCAGGCTCCACGGATTTCGCTGCGAGAATTTGTTTTGCCTGCTCGGCCGCATTGCCGGCATCTTCAATGATATCGTATGATTTGTTATAGAGAATAATGTCTCCCGGAGATTGAATTTTATCTTCTGCTCTCGCATCGAGGTATTCATAGCCCATCCCTACCGGGGAGCTGAATGACTGCCGGGTTTTAAATGTGCCCGATGCTTTATCCGTCATGGTCACGTTAAAGCCCGGTAGGATTCTGTAAATATCCTGATCGATATACGATCCTTCGGATGAAGCAAAATATTTCTGCTCATTGACCATAAAGATCTGGCTGTTTATAAATGTTGCGCCTTTCTCCATCGCTCGTGCGTTGGTGGCCATTAACAGATCGACCTTGTCTTTTACCGGAACCTCAAATCCATTTTTCTTGATTGGAGTTTTCCAGCTCACTTCTCCGTATGCCTGCGTTGCTGCAAGCTGTACCGGTTGTTTTTGGAACTTTGAGTTTGCTTTCGCGATAGCAACGGCACGCTCAGCAGTTTTTTTCATTCCTTCAGGAGTAACGTTATTGGTGGCTGCAAAGCCCCACGTTCCGTTCGCAATCACGCGAATACCGACACCAAAGGATTCTGTATTGGCAATACCCTGAACTTTCTTTTCACGGGTGCTCACAAACTGGTTCAGGTATCGGCCGATACGAACGTCTGTATAAGTTGCGCCAAGTGATTTGGTTGTGTTGAGTGCGATATCGGCAAGCCGTTTCTTTTCCGCAGTATCCATCAGCGGATCGAGCAGCCGCATCGGATCAACGGATTCACCGAATGAAGTAAAGGGCAGCATCATCGCGCCTGCACCCATTCCGGCAATCTGTATAAAGTCGCGTCTTTTCATGTATGGTTAGTTAAATTGTTCTTCCCGTATTGATTACGTTCACGCCATTGAAACGTGTCGTTGAGCTTCCATGCGATACCGCAGATACTTGTGAGGGCTGACCTTTGCCATCAAAGAAAGAGCCGAATAAGCGGTAATCTTTTTCATCGCAGATTTTTACACAGTTGTTCCAGAACTCCTGTGTGTTGGATTGATAGGCGACATCGTTTAACATGCCTGCAATCTGGCCATTCTTGATTTCGTAAAATACCGTTCCGCCAAATTGAAAATTATAGCGTTGCTGATCAATCGAAAACGATCCGCGGCCAGCGATGTAAATTCCCTTCTCAACATCTTTGATCATTTGGTCGCTTGAGCACGGTTCTTTTCCAGGAGCAAGCGAAACGTTTGGCATGCGCTGGAACTGTACATCGTTCCAGCTTTGTGCGTAGCAGCATCCGTGTGATTCTTTTTCACCCAGAATATGGGCCTGATCCCGAATCGCCTGACTGTTTACGAAAATTCCGTCCTTAATAATGTCCCACCGTTTGCACTTTACACCTTCATCGTCATATCCGACAGCACCCAGAGATCCAGGCTGTACTTTATCAGCGAAGATGTTTACGATGTTGCTTCCGTATTTAAAGCTGCCTGACCTCAATTTATCCAATGTGGCAAAGCTTGTTCCTGCATAGTTGGCTTCGTAACCCAGGATTCGGTCAAGCTCAGTCGGGTGGCCAACAGATTCATGAATGGTTAAGCCTAAGTGATTTGGCTCAAGCACCATATCATACTTACCGGGTTCAACCGATTTTGCTGAGATCATTTCCTTTGCCTGCTGAGCGGCAATGGTTGCATCTTCTACCATGTCGTAGTTATTGCGGTAGAGATTCATTCCACCCGGAGCTTTAAGCTTTTCTGAATCGTTGGGTGTCAGGTATTCGTACCCCAACCCCATGGGTGCGCTTAATGCATCGCGTGACTTGAACTTGCCGGACGCGCGGTCAATTACCTGAACCGTAAATGTTGGCCAGATGCGATGAACATCCTGATCAATATAAGAACCATCGGTAGACGCGAAATATTTTTGCTCGTTTACCTGAAACAAATTTGAGTTGACAAAGCTGGCGCCATTCTTTAATGCAGCAGCGTTTACGTTAAGCAAAAGATCAGTTTTATCGGATACCTTTACTTCAAATGCATTTTGTTTGATTGGAGTTTTCCAACTCACCTCACCATATCCTTGTACGGATGCCAGCTTTACGGGTTCTTTCTGGAATTTTGAATTAGCTTTTGCAATGGCAACTGCACGTTCCGTTGCTTTCTTGATTCCATCGGGTGTTACAGTATTGGTCGATGCAAAACCCCATGTTCCGTTTGCTATAACCCGGACCCCAACGCCATACGATTCAGTATTGGAAATATTCTGGACTTTGTTTTCGCGCGTGCTGATGAATTGGTTGAGGTAGCGGCCGATCCGAACATCCGCGTAGGTAGCACCGCTCGATTTTGCTGTGTTGAGCGCAACATCTGCCAATTCCTTTTTTTGAGCGACTATCAGCGGGGAATCAAGTAAAGCTTCTTCTGCAATCTGGTTTCCGAAACCGGCCAGCGGGAGCATCATTCCGCCAAATCCCAATCCGGCAAGCTGTACAAAATCTCTTCTCTTCATAGTGGTTGATTACAACATTACGATGAGTAAAGTACGCAGAACGTTTAAAACTTTCATGGTTTTCGGAGAAGTGGATATAAGGTTATGCGAAAGGCACAGGCAGGGGATAAAGACAAAAAAGTCACTTAAATGCAGGCGTTGGAGTTCAGTGCCTGCGTTCGAGTTCCTCTGCCTGCGTTGGAGTTCTTCTCCAACGCATTGGCGTGTCGCTTATGCCCATTGGCTTGTTTCTTATGCTTTTATTGGTTGTGCCTTCCTTGGTTTAGTTATGCCTTTGTTGGTTTGGTTGTGCCTTTGTTGGTGAAGAACACCAACAAAGGCGGTGAGGCAGGTGATAAAAACAAAATCCCCTCGAAAGGGGATTTTAAAAATCATTGTCTTGTTGAATTTGTCGAAACCTAACAAGCGTCTACCAGAATGCAGCGTACAGCGCAACAAGCATCGTAACAATAAGTAATGCACCCACGGCAAAAGAAGTCGATACCTTGAACATGCTGGCATCTACATCAAGGCCTTTTGCGACAACGCCTTTCTTGGTTTCATATATGCTAATGATATACATACCGACAACGCAGAATAAGAATACAAACAACATCCGGTCCATGAAAGGAATTTCGTAAACACCTTGTGCGTTCGCGATGGCAAATCCGTATTCATACAGCGATGAGAGGTCAATCCATTGCGGTAAGAATTTCAGGATCACAGAAACGATGAATCCACCAATAGTGGCAAACATTGCTGCATTGGACGTGGTTTTTTTCCAGAAGAATCCTAAAATAAACATGGCAAAAATACCAGGCGACACGAAGCCACTGTATTCCTGGATGTACTGGAAGCCCTGCTTACCTTCACCCATCAGTGCTTCGCCCACAATCAACGATAGAACAACAGCCATTAACATGGAGATGACTACAGTAATACGCCCAACATTTACGAGCCTGGTTTCTGTTGCCGTTGGGTTGAATGCCTTTTTGTAAATATCCAGCGTAAAGATGGTGGCGATACTGTTTGCTTTGCCAGCGAGTGAGGCAACAATGGCCGCTGTTAAGGCAGCGAATGAAAGACCTTTCAGACCTATGGGCAATAATCCCAATAGAGCAGGGTATGCCTTGTTTGGATCCTGAACACCCGACATGGTAAGCATGTTGCTTGCGTTGATACCTGGAATGTTTTCTTTAATAATGTAGTAAACTGCAATGCCTGGGATCACAACAATCACCGGCATGAGCATTTTCAGAAATGCAGCAAATAACAAACCTGAACGGGCAACCGGTAGCGAAGCACCCAAGGCACGTTGCGTGATGTATTGGTTACATCCCCAATAACTTAAGTTAGCAATCCACATTCCACCGATCAAAACACTTAAGCCGGGAAGATCCATGTAATTCGGATTATCCTTTTCAAAAATTAAATGAAAATGTTCAGATGCACCTTCCGTTAACATAGAGAAACCTTGCAGTACACCCTGCCCGTCAGAGATAAGGTTCAGCGCAATGTAGGTTGCAACAAGTCCGCCTAAGACTAAAAAGAAAACCTGAATCACATCGGTGTACCCAATTACTTTCATACCACCAAGCGTTATGAGGATGGCAAAGACTGCCAGACCGAGAATACACACCAGAACACTTAACCCTGAAATACCGCTGATGGCAAGCGCACCCAGGTAAAGGATGGACATTAGGTTTACTACAATATACAACGCAAGCCAGAATACCGCCATGATCATGGCCACGCGTTCATTATAACGCGTGCTGAGAAATTGCGGCATGGTGAAGATCTTATTCTTCAAGTACACAGGCATGAAAAATACTGCAACAATAATGAGCGTGGCTGCTGCCATCCATTCGTATGCAGAAATGGCAAGACCAAGCTTAAAGCCTGAGCCGCTCATGCCGATCATTTGCTCAGCAGAAATGTTTGACGCGATCAATGACGCACCGATTGCCCACCACGTGAGCGAGCCTTCTGCCAGAAAGAAGTCTTTCGAATCGAGCTGTGCTTTTTTCTTACGGTTATAAACCCAGTATCCATAAATCGATACTACCAGAAAGTAAATAAGGAATACAATGTAATCTTTATAATGAAGGCCGGTCATGACGGAGGAGTAAGTTAGGTTTGGGTTACACTTATTTCACAATAAACTCAGCCTGCTTCACATCACGCGAGTTACCGCCTACAAAAACATGGAACTTGCCTGGTTCATAACCAAAACTAAGATCGCTTTTGTAGAATGACAAATCTTTTGTGCTCAGCGTGAATGTTACGGTTTTCTTTTCGCCTGCTTTTAATGCAACTTTTTCAAAAGCCTTTAACTCTTTCACGGGGCGTGTTACAGAACCTACGAGATCCCGAATATAAAGCTGAACTACCTCGCTGCCATCGTATGAACCGGTGTTGGACACTTCAACCGATACGTTTAAGGTCTCCGAACCAGAACCTATCAGTTCAGTTTTATCAAGGGTAATATCGCTGTAGTTGAATGACGTGTAGCTTAAGCCATATCCGAAAGGATACACCGGATCGTTAGAAACATCCAGGTAATTAGAACGGAATTTCTGAAACCACGGACTCTGTAACGGACGCCCCGTATTTTTCTGACCGTAATACATCGGGAGCTGACCAACGTTCTGGGGGAAAGTTGTTGTAAGCTTTCCGGAAGGATTCACATCTCCAAACAGAACATCGGCAATCGCATCACCCGCTTCGCTTCCGCCAAACCAGACATTTAAAATAGAAGGAACATTTTCAGCTTCCCATTTAATGGCTAATGGTCGACCTGTAAACAACACAAGCACAACTGGCTTGCCGGTAGCGATCAACGCTTTTAGCAACTCTTTTTGTATTGCCGGAATTTCGATGTTGCTCCGGCTTGATGCTTCACCGCTCATTTCAGAAGCTTCGCCCAGGGCCGCAACAATTACATCTGCACTGCGTGCAATACGAACGGCCTCATCCCGAATAGCAACAGATGAACGTTTATCCCGATGAAGCGTTTTACCAAACATCGTGGCATTTTTTTCAAAGGTTGAATCTTCATCAATGTTAGCGCCCTTAGCATAAACGATTTTTCCGCTACCCCCTAATGCTTTCTCTAAGCCTGCTCTTAACGAAATAGCTTTATCAAATTTTGCTGCAACACTCCACGTTCCGGGCATATTCTCTTTTGCATCGGCCAGCGGCCCAATCAACGCGATGGTTCCTGATTTTTTAAGGGGAAGGATGTTCTTATCATTTTTCAAGAGCACAAAGCTTTGCGCTGCGATGCTACGCGCCTCATCGCGGTTAGCCTGCGTAAAGATTTCAGTCTTCGCACGGTTTTCATCGCAATACTTATACGGATTGGCAAACAAGCCCAACTCAAACTTTGCTCGTAAGATTCGGGCGCAGGCTTTATCGATATCATCTTCGGTGATGCTTCCCTCCTTTAAAGATTCTTCCAGCGTCTTTAAAAAGCCTTCAGCAACCATGTCCATATCCAGACCTGCTTTTAATGCCTTTGCAGAAACATCTTTTAGATCTTCACCATAGCCATGATCAATCATTTCTGAGATTCCGGTATAATCCGAAACAACAAAACCATTAAAGTCCCATTCATTGCGAAGCACATCGGTCAATAACCATCGGTTGGCTGTCGCGGGTACTCCGTCTATTTCATTAAACGATGCCATCATGCTTCCGGCACCGGCTTCAACGGCAGCTTTGTAGGGAGGGAAGTATTCGTTGTACATGCGTACCCGGCTCATGTCGGTTGTATTATAATCCCGACCTGCTTCAGCGGCTCCATACAATGCATAATGTTTAACACACGCCATGATTGAACTGTTCGAAGAATAGTCATTACCCTGGTAACCCCGTACCATCGCTTGCGCGATCAAACTTCCGAGATACGGATCTTCACCGCTTCCCTCAGCAATGCGACCCCAACGCGCATCACGTGCAATATCAACCATGGGGGAGAATGTCCAACAAATACCATCTGCACTTGCCTCCTGGGCAGCAATCCGTGCGCTGCGTTCGATAAGCTTCATATCCCACGTGCAACTTAAGCCCAATGGAATCGGGAACACAGTTTCATATCCATGGATTACATCCATTCCAAATAGCAACGGAATTTTTAACCGACTCTTTTCAACTGCAATACGCTGTACCTCTTTAATTTTTGCGACAGACTTAATATTAAATAATCCGCCCACCAAGCCTTGCTCGATTTTCTTCGCAATGTCGGAGTTCTGCGCCTGACCGGTTACAAAATCACCGGCACCGGGCAGGTTAAGCTGACCGATTTTTTCTTGTAATGTCATCACGCTAAGCAACGAGTCGACTTTATCGGCATAAGGATCCTTGGTACTTTTCTTGTCCTGCGGTGAGCACGCGAGAACAAATATCAGCAGTGAAAGGAAAACAGGAATTCGTAGAGATTTCATAGCAAGGTTTTTATGGGATTAAGCAAGTATTAATTGTTGGTGATCTGAAAATCTAATTTTTTAAGTCCGGCCTGAACTTCAGGCGCCTGCATAAACAGTTTCCAAAGCAACCCGGTACGATAGTTTTCAATCATTACCGGGATTGGACCCTGGTCAATGGCCAGGTAACGGGGCAAGTACCAGTCTTTTGAAAAGCTGAAAGCATCATACGGACCATATTCACCTATCAGACTGTCACGCGAGGGAGCATAAATAAATTTCAGGAATTGCATGCTTTCTTTCGGTGTATACGGGAATGAGGAAAGTGCTGCGGTAGGAGAGATGACTCCTAAATCTTCAGAAGGAGAATGCCCTGCGTACCCGACAGTAGAGTAGCTTGAGGTTAGGCCCCAGCAATCCGGCCCATAGCCTTCATACCCTTTTGGATTATCCACGCAATACCGGTACTGAATTAACGAGTGATTTTGATTTGCCTTCCAATACTCAGCATAGCGATCTTTTAAGTTACGGGGATCAAGACCCAGATATGAATAGTGTGACCAGAAGAGCGGCCCAACCGGATCATTGTTGCCCTCGAAGTGATCAAGTACAGTCGGGAGATCATAAAATACTCGATCAGTTTTAATACTATCGTTGCGCGCCCAGCCCTGGTGATACACTTCCGGTTTAATAGAATGTGTTGGTGAAGATGCGGCCATCACGTAGGTGATTAAGCATTCGTTGTAACCACCAATGGCAAAATTCATTTCCCAATTGTATTCGGGCGACCAGTGCCAGTACAGAACATTTTGACCTCGTGTGTACCAGTTCCAATCAACTTCGCGCCAGAGCTTATCGATTTTGGCAGCAAGCACTTTTTCGTTTTCATTGCCATCTTTAAAATATTCGCGTACGGTAATCAGCCCCTGGATAAGGAATGAAGTTTCGACTAAATCACCGCCATTATCCTTTCTACCGAATGGCTTAACTTTTCCGGTTGTGCCTTCAATCCAATGTGGCCATGCTCCATGAAAGCGGTCTGCTTTCTCCAGGAAGTTTACAATTTTAGAATACCGTTCAAATGCTTGTTCACGTGTAATGAAACCCCGTTCAATTCCAACAAGAATTGCCATGAGCCCAAATCCTGATCCACCCGTAGTAATAACGGTTTGATCGCTAGCCGGATAAATGTTGTCCATGTGTGTACGCTCTTTACCTAACCCAGAAACGGTTTCCGCATTGTCCCAGAAATATTGAAAGGTTTGATACTGTACTAGCGTAAGCAGTGAGTCTTCGCTGATGGCTAGCGTATCATTTTCCAGTGGTTTTACTGCTACTTCTTTTTTGGGAGGAGCGGAGCATGATGCAATGATCAATAAAGCGAGCGCATAAAGGGGTATGTACCTCATCTTTTAAAGTGTTAGGGTTAAGCGTTCGTACAGGTTATGCCCGTACTATATTTATAAACACGTATTAGACCTTCTTACCTAATGCACGTGTGATGTTAATCGTTATTAAATTCCTTTCCCTCGTTCAAATCAATACGTAAATCCAAGCTTGTCTAACCCCGCTTGTACTTCCGGAGCAGACATAAATAAATCCCATAAAAGGCCTGTGCGGTAATTTTCAATCATCACAACAATAGGGCCCTGATCAATCGCGAGGTATGAATTTGCAATCCATGCACTGTTAAGATTGAAGGCATCGTAAAATCCATAATCGCCCCATAGTTTATCTCCCAATGTGTAGTAGAAGAATTTTGCGGCTTCCATTGATTCTTCCGGAATGTAGGGGAATGAGGACAATGCAGCAGTTGGCGAGATCACTCCCAGATCGTTGGTGGGAGAGTGCGCTGAATAACCGCTGAAGTTGTTATCGCTTGCTGTAAGTCCCCAGCAATTTTCTCCGTAGCCAACGTATTTTTTTGGATTGCGAACACAATATTTATAATTGATGCGCGAGTGATTTACATTTTGTGTCCAGTAATTTGCGTAGTCATCACTGAGCTCGCGGGGATCAAGTCCAAGGAATGAATAATGTGTAAAGAAAAGTGGACCCCCATATTCGAAGCCTAACGGAAGTGTTACACCCTCATACGTATTTCCGTTTACCATGCCTCCGTTACGCGCCCATCCATTGGTATAAACAGCTTTAGGAATTGTATGTGTAGGAGAGGAGGCTGCCAGTACATAAACCATCAGCGCTTCATTCCAGCCACTGATCTGATGATTCATAATCCAGTCTTTATCAGGTGACCAATGCCAGTATAAAACGTTTTGGTTTTCTCTGCGATACCAATCCCATTCAACTCCATGCCAAAGGACATTAATTCTATCCACAAGGTCGTAGGTATCAGGGATTGATTTAGTCACGAGATACTGACGAAATGTAATTAATCCTTCTAATAAAAAGGCAGTTTCTACCAAATCACCTCCGTTATCATTTGGACTGAACGACATTACTGTACCATTATTTCCATTAATCCAGTGGGACCATGCACCATGGAACCTATCCGCACCTTCCAGGAAGGTTACAATTTTGTTCATGTGGTCAATTCCTTGTTGTTGGTTTATGAAATTACGTTCCATACCAACAATCAACGACATGATTCCAAAACCTGATCCGCCACTGGTAACCATGTCACCGGAAGAATTTCGTTCGCGGGCCATGCCGCTGGTGGGATGTGCGAAGTCGTAGAAATATTTAAATGTTTTGTGTTGGATAACCGATAGTAAATCGTTTGTGTTATCGTCATCCTCATCCATATCCGCAAGGATTGGAAATTTAGATTCAGGATTGTAGGTAGTGACAACCGTTATAAAAATATTCCCTCCGAATGTTTTGTCCGTACTCGAAAGAAGTTCTGGTGATACACCAAGATTGTAAGTGGTAAGAGGCTCAAGTGCTTCTGCAGGAGTTACTATGATTGTGCTGTCGTTATTGGTAAATGTAAAATTTAGCGTAAGAATTCCGCTACCGTTACCCATCAAAATATTGGCTTCCGCAGATTCGTGATCAATGGGTTCAGAAAAATTTAATCTAATGTCTGGGTTAACGGAAACGCCTGTGAGGGGCGCGGGATGTACTTTGTCATCGACCGTTATTCTTTGGATCGAAAATGTTTTAGAATCGGGACTCTTGTCTTCCGGATCATCGGAGCATTGAGCAAAAGAAAGGGCGAGTAAAAAGAATATTGAAAGCCGAAAATTGCTCATGTAGTAGTTGATCTAATAGATTGGTAAAAAAATAGGGCACATGAAGTTCATGTGCCCTGGTATAAGGACCGGAATTATCTTCCGGCTAGTCCTAAATTATAAAGTGCTGTTGCTTCAGCTTGTGTAAGAACTGCATTGAAAACCCGAGTATCATCGATTGTACCATCGAGCATAGGAGCCCAGTCCGGTCTGGTTGCATTTTGAAAGCCAAGATCGCTGGCGGCCATACTTCCAAAGGTTGCATGAACAGGAGTTTGAAGTCTTAAGTTACTTGCAGTGGTACCTCTCTTAGTGTACCCGCCAACATCTTGTCCATTTGCATAGAGCTTGAAGAAGCCAGTGGCTCCTTCCCATGTTGCCACATAATGAACCCAGTCTTGCCCGCCTAAAAACCAAGCTCCGGTTTGACCATTATCGTTTGGATTTCCTGGTTCAAGCGGGTTGTTGTTACGAGTAGCAACGTTGTCTTCGCCACGAAGACCACCGCCAGCCAATGCAGTTTCCAGGAAGTTCTTCAACTCCAGTGTATCAGAATTTGGTAAGTGTCTGGCTGCTTCTGCAGTCATCATGATGCTTCCCCAGAAACCGGTTGTGTCAGGAATAATTCCAAAGAATACCTGGTATCCACCTCCTACAACTCTTTTCTGACCTCTAATGTTAACCCAAAGACTAACAGAGAAGTTACCCAAAGCATCCGTAGTGTTAATAGCTGCAATGGTTGGATATACCATAGCACCACGGTTGAAGTCAGCAGCTTTTCCAAGAGGACCATCTACGAATGACACAGTTCCAACTGTAGTCGTAGGTGCAGCGCCCGACATATCTTCTTCATACGTGTCGTCAAATGTCCAGTGCGCAACAAGGTTTGCAGCGCGTACTTCATCCGAATTGTTGTATCCGTCAATTTTAGGAAGGGACTCCTTGTCGTCAGAACACGCTCCAACTGCAATTAGTGCGCCCACGCACATACTTGCAAATACATACTTAATTGTTTTTTTCATTGGTTAGTTAATTTATAGTTAATTGTTATTTAGTTCTAAATAATATGAATGCTATGTTACAAACGGGAAAATGTGTTAATAATTAGGATTTTGTACTAAAGAATTTCCGCTTAGCAAGATCTGGGCACTTGGTATCGGTAATAGTTCGTGTTTATTTTCTGTATATCCAGCTTTTCCAGCAGCCGTCATGAGATCCTTTGTTCTACCGGGAACTATTTTTCCCTGACGAACCATATCCCAGAATCGGTCATGTTCCATGGCAAGCTCTATTCTGCGTTCATGCCAAACCTGGTCGCGTGTTACTCCTGTTAGATCGTCTAAGCCTGCCCGATCTCTTAGCATATTAATTTTATCATCAGGAGTACCCGCTCCTAACTGAACTGCTGCTTCAGCATAGACGAGAAGTATGTCGGCATAACGAAGAATTCTAACATTTTTACCGCGATCCTTATCTTCGGGCACTTCATATTTTTCCAACGAATCGCTGGTGTAGGCTTTGTAGTTATACCGCAAATTCTGAACAGAGTCAGAACTAGGAATTCTGAATCCATCCCAAAGCGTGGTCCCTACGTGAGTTCCGGAATTGTCAATAAAAATTATTGTTCCTTCTCTGCGAAGATCACCTGGTTCGTACGCGTTAAGTAAATTTTGTGAGGGCGTATTAAAGCCCCAGCCCAGGTCATTCCAGCCGCCCGCTCCGCCTGCACGTGGTCCTTGTGGAGTAGTATAGTTATTGATTTTTAGGTTTGCATTATTGAATGATCCTGTTTGTATTTCAAACAGGGATTCCGTGCTATTATCATTTGCCTGACGCCAAATGGCTGCATAATCCTCTACCAATGCGTACTCTCCTGAAGTAATCACCGCATCAGCTAGATCAAAAGCTTTCTGCCAATCAGCGTTTGCAGGTGCGGCTACTGTAGGATCAGACGCTTTATACATGTACATTTTCGCCAGCATGCCTTGAGCTGCTCCTTTATTGGCATGACCCACGGTTGATTGGGATCTTACATCCAGGTGATCAATAGCGTATTGGAGATCCCGAGCGATACTGTCATAAACCACACTTAATGGTGCGCGTGTTCTAAAAGCTGGATCAGTATTAGCATCGTCAGCATCAAGAGGAACACGCATGACGAGTGGAACACTTCCAAATAATCTTACCAGATTAAAATAAACATAGCCTCTTATGAATCTTGTTTCGGCAACTAGTCTTGTTTTTAGGTCCTCGTTGATACTGGCTGTTTTTAAAGCTTTGAGTGCTTGGTTGGCTGCACCGATGGAATTATAATGACCTCCCCATAGCGATGCGCAGAACGCATTTGTAGGTGTATGAAGAAAGTTGTCAAAATCTCCGACAGGAACAACCTGATCTCCGGGATAGCTGCCTTTATCAGCATCATCTGAGATGATACTGGTAACAGAGATGAATGCGAACGCATGCACGTCACCTTTACCCCAGGAATCGCCCTGCATTAAACTATTGTACACACCTGTTACAAGTTTCTCTGCCAGTTCGGGATCAGAAGACGTTGATACACCGCCCTGAACCGGTACGTCAAGAAAGTCGCTGCAGGATGTCACCGCAAGCGAAATGGTCAAGGCGCAGCACACAAATATGGATATAACTTTTTTGCTCATGTTGTTAACTATTTTTTGATTCATCATACACTTAGAAACCAACGTTTATACCCGCAGTAAATGTTCTTGTAGTAGGATACGTACTAAGCTCAATTCCTGAGTTGATAGGATCTCCCGGAAGTTCAGGTGTAAATCCACTGAACTTCTGAAAGGTGAACAGGTTTTGTGCGGTTATGAAAAGTCTCATATTGGAAATTTTATAACGTTGTAGGAATTCGTTTGAAAAATTGTATCCCAGAGTAACGTTATTTATCCGAAGAAAGTCGCCCGATTCAACATAATAATCGGAAGCCAATTGATTTGCGCCAGCGCCCGCACTAGGGTTGCTTTGATTTCTGTTGGCGGCAGTCCAGCGGTCATAGACTACATCCCTTTCAATGTTATCGCGATTATCAACGCGTACTGCGCGCTTACCGTTATAAACCTCGTTTCCAACATTTCCGTAGATGCCAACATTTAAATCCCAACCTTTATACTTAGCGCCAAGATTAAGTCCGAAATAGGCAACGGGTTGATAAGATCCGGCAAATACACGGTCAAGATCATCAATTTTCCCATCATCATTGATGTCGTCATATTTAAAATCACCCGGATTGGCGGTCTCTTGAATTATCGTCCCTTCGCTATTTGTATGCGCTGTAACCTCAGCGGCCGTGTTAAAAACACCAAGCGTTCTTAAAACATAAAAGCTACCCACTGGATTTCCATTAACAGTGTATGTTGTAAATCCTTGTGATGCACCGATTGAACCGCCAATGATTGCCTGGCCACCGTTGAGGTTTAATACATCATTTTTGTTAAATGTTGCATTAGCACCTATGCTATAGGAGAAATCATCCGAAACCTGATCATTCCAATTAAGAACTACCTCGACTCCCTTGTTTTGAATAGCAGCTGCGTTTGTAATTACCAATGCATCAATATCGCCCACCGTACTTAAAATCGGAATGTTGATGAGGGCATTGTTAACCTTTTTATTATAGTAGTTCACTTCACCCGTCAATCGGGAATTGAATACACCAAATTCTAGTGCCAGGTCATATTCTTCAGTAATTTCCCAAGTAATATTCGGATCTACAATTTGAGTAATCTGCGCACCATTGGTTGCTTCTGATACACTTCCGTTGAAAGCGTAGGGTTTATTGAGTGTCACAGTCTGCGTAAATGCATCTGTAGGGATTTGGTCGTTCCCAACCTTTCCGTACGATGCGCGCAGTTTCAGGAAATCAAAAATATTCTGGTTCTGCATGAAATTTTCACGACTGACAATCCAGCCAGCGCCAAATGAAGGGTATGTTTGCCAGCGGTTCTGCGATGGCAATCGTGAGCTACCGTCCCTTCGTACAGTAGCTGTAAATAGGTACTTCTCATTATACGAGTAGTTTAGGCGTGCTAAGTATGAATTTCTTGCCCAGGCATCACCGCTTCCACTATTTTGCGAAGAGTTTGCATCACCAATATCAATATACCATAAGTCTGGATCAGCCGGAACGTCATTTCGGTTTGCTCCAAATGTATGGCGGTTAAATTTCTCAGCGGTTACCCCAACTAACAGTGTAAAATCGTGTTTCCCAAACTCTTTGGTGAAAGTTGCGGTATTATCCCAAACCCAACGGAAATTTTGCGTTTGTTTTATGCTCAAACTGCTGTTTGCTTGCTGCTGATTTCCACCGATTGGCAGAAATATGTCGGTATCCTCTGAAAGAAATTTGTAAAAATAAACCCTGTTCAGCGAATTTCTAAGATCTGTACCAATCGATGTACGTAACGTCACCCAGGTTATTGGTTTGTATTCCAAATAACCTGAGGCCTGAAGGCGATTATCTTTTACTCTGACTTCATTTTTATTTAGTCCTAATAGTGGGTTCCCAACGTTTTGATACAAGGACGTGTTGCCATACAAACCATCGTTAATATCGGCAATAATGGGAGCTGCGCGGTATGCGTTATTGTATGCAGAGCCGATATTTCCATAAGCGTCAATATCGATGTTACCAAAGCCGTTGTTATTAACGCTGTTTCCGAAAGATGATTGAATGCCAAACTTCCATTTCTCAGATATCTTATTCTCTTGGTTTAGACGAACGGTGAATCGTTTAAAATCATTGTTAATAACAATTCCTTCCTCCGCTAGGTATCCTAAATTTAAAAAGAAAGTTGACTTTTCACTCCCGCCTGACAATGAAAGATTGTGATTTTGCTGGAAGGCTGTACGCAAAATAGTATCATACCAATCCGTATCAAAAGGTGTGGCTACCGGGTTTGCACCCGATGCAGCCAGCACATAATTTCTGTACTCGTCAGCATTAGCCATTTCAACGAGATTAGAGGCCTGACGAACACCAATGTTATTGGAGTAGTTAATTTTAAATTCTCCACTTACTCCTTTCTTGGTCGTGATGATGATGACACCGTTTGCTCCACGTGAGCCATAGATTGCTGCTGCGGAGGCATCTTTTAATATATTAATATCAACAATGTCTGCCGGGTTGATATTTGAAATGTCATCAGTTAGAACATTGTCAACAACGTATAATGCTGTTGTTCCTGCTAACGCTGTGCTAACCCCTCTGATTCTTACTTGAGGAGAAACCCCCGGCTGACCGCTACTGATGATTTGCACACCGGCTGCTTTACCTTGTAAGGCTTGTGCAGCATTTATCACCGGCTGACGGGTAAGTTCCTCAGCCTTCACATTTACTGTTGCTCCTGTAATGTCTGATTTCTTTTGAACTCCATAACCCACTACCACGATTTCCGTAAGTTCGGTGGCATCCGCCTCCATTACAACATCAATTACTGTGCGGTTACCAATTTCTATTGTTTGCGACTTGTACCCAATAAATGTAAAAACGAGGATATTTTCCCCCGGGGCAGCCTGTATGGAGTATGTTCCATCAATACCCGTAGAAACGCCTTTATTAGTGCCCTGCAGGAGGACACTTACACCAATCATAGGTTCTCCGTCCTCCTTTGAGATGACCGTACCCGTTATCGTTTGATTTTGCGCCTGAGCACCAGTTATCAAGATCAATGTGAAAACCGAGGTCAGGAGTAGAATTTTTTTCATAAGCGATATTCAATATTAAGTAGAGGCGGAACTTTACTAAAGTTTGCCAAAATCAAGAACTTCCGATAGTTTTTTACGCTAAAGAGGGTTTTTTCAGTCTGCAGAGGGGGGATTTCTGCGGAACAATATCACCTGAAAAAAACATTGATTTCAAACGTTATTTTATCTCTTTATAAAGTCAAATGAAAGAATTTCCAAGCAAAAAAACAATTGATCGAAATCGTTGCCAAAAGACACTAAAACGGAATCGGTTGCAGGTTAAACCTTAATTTTCAAGCGAATTTGAGGGTTTTCCAGAATTACCTCTTCCCAACGGGATACACTGGTTTTCAGACCCTTAGATTGCAACGCATTTATTCGGTCAGCTACTTTTGAGCGGAAAGACCATATGGTATTGACGCTTAAATCCATTTTATAGGCTAACGCATCCAGTGTGCTTTCGCGCTTTCCGCTAACGGCCAGGTAGGCCAGGTAAAACGCTTTTTCAATCGGAAACTTGATACTATGGAAGATGGTAAAAGCAGTTATAGATTCATTATACCCGCACCGGGTGCAACGTCTCGAGAACTTCTGAGTTCCTTCGAAATACTTTTCATTCCCGCATTTGCGGCACTGGAAGCCATGATCCCATTTTAGATTCTCAATAAACCGATAGCAGGAAAGCGAATCCGGGTATAACGTTTTGAACTGGCCATAATCCATCGTTTTCTCCATCAGGCGATCATTCAACACTTCACGGATCCGGTTCTTCAGCTTCCAGTTATCCAGATCGAGCAGCGAGTTGATCTGATTGATCTCCATGGCTTGCCGCTCAAGCTTTTGATTGGTTTCCTCGAAATCGTGATTCTTGCGGTTGAGTTCTTCTGTTCGTTCCTGCACTTTCTGCTCCAACTCCAGGTTTACTTTGTCTTTCAGTTGCATGTTAAATTCATGCTGATGAATAATTCGTTTAAGGGCACGGTCCCGGTTGTCTTTCAGGATGCGGATCCGGTCACCCAACGCGAACGTAAGGAACAGCATCTCCAGCGTAAAGCTGAGGTGAAGGCTGTAGTGCGAAATGATCGTAAACGGAAGAACGTTCAGGTACACAAGCATCCGGATAAAAAACCCGGAGAACAAGATGCCATACGCAATTACGAAAAAGCGCGCAGGCCGATAACCCTGATACCAAACGACAATTCCCGTATAGAAAATCAGTGACAGCGGTACGATCTCTAAATTCCGGTAGGAGAAAAGGCTCTGATAAAAGAACAACGTAAACAGGAAAAGTGCCGTGCGGGCGATAATCATCCACTTCAATACTTTATCCAGAATGGACGCATTGGCTTTGGTGCTGAGAAAGCGTCTTGTAAAAACAAGCGCCCAAAGAATAAGAAAGTAAAGCGCTACACCGACTACCGTGTCATTCCATTCAGGATGTTCCGGCCAGATGTATTGAAAGCCAATGCCATCCAGACTCAACGCGTATAGCGCTACGCTCATCATATAAAAAATGTAGTAGATGTATTTCATCTCGCGGATGGCAAGGAACACCAGGAAATTATACAGAATGATGATCAGCACCATGCCGTAGAATGTTCCATACAGGAAGTATTCATTCAGCACATAGTAAACGAACCGGTCAACCGTGCGGAAGGCGATGCGGATATCCGCAAAGTCATGTGAGCGTACTTTGAAATAGTAGTACACCGTTGTATCGCCATGGTTAGGAAGCTGGATTTCAAAGTTTTTGTGCATGAACATGCGTTGCCGGAAAGGATACTGGTCGCCTGTAATCACCTGCCGGTATGTTCCGTCTGATTGCGGTACGTACGCTTCAAGATGGTCAATGGTTTGATCATAGAATTCGAAAATCCAGGTGTTTCTCGTTTTTGAATTATAATGAACCGGCATCCGTATCCAGTATGCTGCATTGAATTGGAAATCGGTATTGAGATATGAGTCGTGGTGAAGAAAGCTTTTGGCGAAATTGGCCGCTGATGCAGTGTTGATATCGAGGGTATCGTTCGAATCGATCAGGTAGGAGAGCTCCGTAAGTGTGAAAATGTGTTCGTTGACGTTGTCATCCACCACGGCAACCTGCCCGAAGGCTGGTGAGACGCAAGTCAATAAAAATAATATTCTTATGTAACGCATCAGGCTTTGGCTTCAATCCTTATGAACAGGAAATATACAAAATGGAAGAGTATTGCCTTTCATCCCAGCTCGGGCTAAAAAGAATTTGAATAATTTTCTGATGCTGCAAATGTTGTTTTAGATTCGCACTGCAATTTTCCGCTGTAATGTGAACGCTATTTCTGATCGTGTTAATACCTTAATTTTTGACCTTGGTGGTGTACTTGTTGACCTCGCGCCTGAGCGTACGCTTACTGAATTTGCCATTCTTGCGAACAGACCGATAGCTGAAATTTCAGCGATGTATACGATGCATCCATGCTTCTATGCGTTTGAAACAGGCAGGATCGGGGAGGAGGAATTCCGGGATTCGATTCGGAGTATTTTTCATCTGAAAACAGGCGATGCTGAAATTGATCGCTGCTGGAATGCGATGCTGGTTGGAATCCCACAAGAAAAGCTAGTGATGCTTACCCGATTGAGGGATCATTTTACAACGCATGTGTTAAGCAATACGAATTCCATTCACCTGAACTACATAAATGATGTAATTCTGAAAGGCGGGGTACTGGATACGTATGTTCATCATGCCTACTATTCTCACTTGCTCGGAATGCGAAAGCCAGACCGGGAAATCTTTGAATATGTGCTGCATGCACATTCGCTTATACCGGAGCAAACACTTTTTATGGATGACAATGCGGATAATATTCACGCTGCGAAAGCGCTGGGCATTGATACATTGCTGATAGAGCACCCTGACCGGGTAATGGATTTATTTAAGAACTATGCGTAGCGAACAGAAGCGGATTCTTATCCAGATTTTACTTTTTATTACAACGTTTTTCACGACTACACTTGCGGGCGCTGAATGGTGTTTCGGTAAATCATGGATTATTTATGCGGAAGCCGGAATTTATATTAACCCGGACTTCACGCTTGCAGATTTTATTGATGGCATGCAATTTTCCGTTCCGTTCCTCCTGATTCTTACGGTGCATGAGTTTGGTCACTACTTCACCGCGCTTTATCATAACGTGAAATCTTCGCTCCCATACTACATTCCGTTTCCGCCACTTCCACTTTCATTGGGTACCATGGGTGCTGTTATCCGGCTGCGTAGTAAGGTACCGTCAACATTAAAAAACTTTGATATTGGAATTGCCGGGCCATTGGCTGGATTTATAATAGCGCTTGGCGTGCTTTACTACGGCTTTGCCACACTGCCTCCAGCCGAACATATTTTTACGATTCATCCTGAATACAAACAATACGGATTGGAATATGCCGACCATGTATATGTTCCCAATGACAGTGCGCTAAGCGTTACCATGGGCAAGAACCTGCTGTTTGTATTCTTTGAAAATGTTGTGGCTGATCCGGAACGTGTTCCGAACGTACACGAGATGATGCACTTTCCGTTTTTATTCGCAGGTTTTCTGGCGCTCGTGTTTACAAGTCTTAATCTTTTACCGATCGGTCAGCTTGATGGCGGACATGTACTATATGGGCTGGTTGGATTCAAAAAGCATCGGATCATTGCTTCGGGATTTTTTGTGGCTTTTATTTTTTATGCCGGTTTGGGACTTGAATACATATCACCATCCCAGCCCTCCTCCTTGCTAGTGTGGACGATTCCGGCTTATGCAATATTTCTTTATCTGTGTTTTACCGGGCTACGTCTCCCGGTTAAGGATACCATTATGTATACCTCCGTGGTATTTGCCGTGCAATACCTGATGCTATTTCTTTTTCCCGAAGTAATAGGGTATTCCGGCTGGCTTTTATTTGGATTGTTGATCGGGAGAGTATTGGGTATCCCACATCCGCCTACAGAAATTGAAGAACCACTTGATCAGAAACGGCAACTTCTTGGGTGGATAGCGCTGGTGATTTTTATCCTGTGCTTTACACCAAGTCCCATCACTATTCCGTAATAAGTATCTTATCGGTGTAAACCTTTGAGCCGGCCCGGTAACGAACAATGTAAAGTCCGGGAGTTGTTCCCTGTAGCATCACTTTTTTAGTGTCCTGTACCTGTTCAAGTGTGAAGCTTACGGACTGCCCCGTGAGGGTGATGACCTGTAAATTATCTACCGGTCCTTTCATGTAGAATTCACCCTTATTCGGATTGGGATAGATGGAAACGGGGTTTGAATTATCTTCAATTCCTGTAATGATATCACCTGGTCCAAAGCGGGGGCGGATCATCGCTGTTCCTACGAGCTGATCATTTTGTTGCCATTGATGAAGTACGGTGGTCCGGACATACATCTGATCACCTGTATCGTGACTGGCATCCAAACCGATGCGGATCGACTCGGTACCTCCCGTTTCTGTTTCAAGGTAGCCGATGTAAAATGTATCCTGAACGAAAACCGCTTGCGTAAAAGGTATTAACGTAAAAAGGTTATTGGCTGTTCGGGTAACCGGAACAGTTTCTCGGTAGATCCACGCACTATCCGGCTTGCCGGCTTTGTCTGGAAAAATAAAAATCTGCACCGTTTCCGGAACTGCTCCGCCTGCATACGGAAAATAAATGTACGCTCCGTTTAACGTATCCTGACCAACAGCATCATCCATCACAAACCGATATGCGAACTGATTGCCTTGTGCAAAAAGCGCCATTGCGTATTCGGCAACGCCATCATCGTAGGCGTAGTAGTTTGAAAGCGTGAAGGTGTGACTTACCGTGTCATTCAAAAAAAAATTAATAGGGCTGTATCGGCTATAGTAGTCTACAAGGGGATTCATATCGAAACTGGTAAACCCAATCTCCGTAAAAATCTTAGCTGAATCGGCAGGAGAACTGAAATAGAATTCATCTACCTTTTCAATAGTGCGTTGTGCGTGTTGCCTGCTGGGCAAGGCAGCAAGAGAACCATCTGTTTGCTGGTAGTCATCGAAAATAACGGTAGGAGTTCCATCATTAAAATTGGTAATTGTCAGGTACAGAGAATAGTTAGTAACCTGTGTAAATGTTGCATCGATCAGGTTGAAGAATTGCAATTCAGGATTTTCAAGATTACTCGAAACATCCTTAAAGAAATGCGCATAAGGCATCGCGTAATACCCGTTGCTTAAGATAGTGGTGAAAGGTCTGCTGATCGCTCTGTCTGAAATATTTGTGTTTATATCAAATTCGATGATATCAGGAGGAGGACTTGTAACTCCATCTTTATCATTATCACTTACCCGCCTGTTCAAATACACGTAGTCCAAGTGCCAGGCGTCATACGATCCTGAAATTTTTCCAAACCATACAAACCTGAATTGAAAATCGTTATGAAAGTATTCCGGAATGCTGCCCGGAATCGCCTCTGGTATTCGAATGGCAGTATCATAAAACACCGTAGGATCCGTAGTTGACTTCACCTCGAACTTGTAAATTTCTACCCAACCTTCCGTACTCTTAAACTCAAGCTTCAAGAAATCACCCGGATTCGGAATGTCACTGTTTCCACCTGCCTGGTAAAAAAAACTCAGGTAGATGCTGTCTCGATGCTGAGACAGGACTGCATCCAGATCGATAGGTTGAGATTCGAGTGTATCTCCATAGCCCGTTTCCTCTGCAACGTTAGAATAGGGAAGACCATTTTCGTCATAGCCATCAAACGTTGCAACATTAATGCTTGGCGGATTTATGCCTTGGCCGTCATTTACGAATACACTGGTATTTACGCTCCAAAGTAAATCAACGGGATATCCCTTCGCAAAAGAAAAATCGTCCCAAAAAGGAAGTGTAAGGGTTGCGTGTTGCCGGGCTTGTTGAGTGAGGGAAGTGTCAACAAATTGGCGGGGTGGTCCGTACTTCCTGAGTTGCGCAAATGCGGTAACCGGCAGCCAGAGGACCAGGAATAATACACAAAGCAGCTTGATCGGGCGCACGTTTAATAATTAATCAAATTCATCCTCTTCTTCCGGCACGTCAGTTCCTGCAGCACCTATCCAAATCTTAACGATATCACCCACCAGTATATTTTGAGGGTATTCAGGCTTTTGTTTAAGGACCACGCTAACAATTCCGGTAGTGTCGCCTACAAGGACAATCTCAATATTCAGGTTAGATCCGAGTACTTCGACTTCCGCTTCATCCCATTCTTTCCCGATAAGGTTCGGTGTGTTAAAATCCCGGTTGCCTCCGTCCGCCACCACGAGGTCAATGACAGAACCTTTCGGAACGCGCTCTCCTTTCTCAATGGGATGACCCTTGTATTTCATTCCGGTAACGATTTGGAAAGGTCCTCGTACAAGCTCAATGCGACCGCGTTTAAGTTCATTGCTTTTTAATATGGCATCTGCATTAATCAGCGAGGCGTCTGTAAGATCGGGCATACCAACGGTTGGCGGAGTGATCCGATTCAGAGAAACATAAATGACCCGGTTCTCTTTAACCTTTGCACCGGCTGCCGGGTACTGCTTCAACACCGTAAGGGGAGGATGGCTGCCAGAGTACGTAGAATCACTCACTTCATAGCGGAGATCGCGTTTGCCAAGGAAATCTTCCAGTTCCGTGAAATTCTTTCCAACGGCATCGGGTACGGTTATGGTTTCATCATGGTTGGTTACCTGTGGCAGGTAAGCGTAAAAGTACAGGATCATGATCACTAGCAGCGTGCCACACGCGACCACGATGCTTATCAAAAGCCCACTCAGTGTTGATGTATATTTTTTAAAGCGAGATGCCATGCCGTGGTTCAGATTATCCTACAATGATCAGAATTTTAAAGAAGATTGAAAATCGTGCTCAACGCGTTTATTGGACGCATATCGCTCACTGGCGAGGCTCAGGAGCCGGGTAATGAGTGCGCTAAAGGAAATTCCGCGTTCGTTCCACATCATCGGGTACATGCTGGAATTGGTAAACCCGGGAATGGTGTTGATCTCATTTACATACACTTTGCCTTTTTTAGTAAGGAATAAATCCACACGTGAGAAATCTTCACAATGAAGCGCGCGGTAAGCCTGTAACGAAACTTCCCGGATAAGCTTTACCGATTTCTTGTCAAGTTTGGCCGGAACTTTAATTTCAACCGCTTCGGCATCTACATATTTTGCATCGAAGGTGTAGAACTCATACTTTTTACTGATTACGATTTCACCGGGATTGGATGCTTCAGCAGGTTTATTTCCAAGAATAGCACATTCTATTTCGCGACCTTCAATAAATTGTTCAATCAGAATTTCCTGATCGTATTTAAAAGACTCATCCACTGCATTTTTGAAGTCACGCTTATGGCTTACTTTGGTTATGCCAACCGATGAGCCCAGGCTTGCAGACTTCACCATGAACGGAAGTCCGAGCCTCTTCTTGATCTCCTCAAATTTTATTTTTTTCTGATCATCGAAATGAAAGGCAATAAATTTCGTGACAGGTATATCAGCTTCCTGAAGTAACCTTTTTGCAATAATCTTATTCATGGAAACAGCCGAGCCGAGTACGCCCGTTCCAACCATCGGAAGATCGATAGCTTTGATAAGGCCCTGAATGCTTCCATCTTCACCATCGGTGCCGTGCAGCACGGGAAAGATGACATCGATCTTCAGGCGATCACCGCTGGCCAGCAAGATAAACCCGGGCTTTTCAGGATCGAGAATTAATCCCAGGGGTTGGCCCTGATCAATATCTTTATCTACGCTTTTTGTGAGAAACCATTTGCCTTTTGCATTGATGCCGATCGCGAGCGGTTCAAACTTTTCCTTATCAATATGTTCGAAAATATTCCGGGCCGAATTGATGGAAACTCCGTGTTCCACCGAACGCCCGCCATACAGAATAGCAACAATCTTCTTCGATTCCATTAGAAAATTTAAGTACGAAAGTTACGAAATTAGCTGTGTTTTAAGGTTGTAGATACAGCTTTCTTGAATAGTACCTGGAGCCGATCCGTAACCTCACAATGTACACAGCCTTGATCAGGGTTGGCAAGGGCAACGGTACGGTTTGATTAATGATTTCATCATAGCTCACCTGAGCAGTTGCCTGACCGGACATGTTGATCACACTTATTTCAACCGGCTGCGAGTCTGGCAGATCAAATGTAATTACCGGTGTACCCGCGTCATTCGTATACAAGGCAAACGGGTCACAATCAGGATTTAACACATTAACGAAAGTCTCCAATTCGTTATTAGCAGGGTTGGGATCGGTCATTCCATTGACGCGAAAAATCTTGACACCAATTGTATTATCTCCAATCTCCAGGTTTATAGCTGGTACTGTTATTTCGGCCAGCGTAGTGAATGGTTCTCCTGTAAACGTAACCTCAGCTTCGATAGAAATAAAATTGACCATCAGCTTAAGGGTTAGTGAAGTAACGGATTCACCCGTTAGGTTGGCTACCGTAAACCTCAACTCAGGTTCCTGATCACAACTAATTTGAACGGGATTTTCAATTTCCACAAGCTCCACGTCAATGTCACCCGGAATTGGCTCCTCTAGTCCAGGTGAACCTGAAAGACTGTTTCTGCGTGGACTATTCTCCAGTACGGTCTCCATTCTTGCAACCTGCTCGTCTGTAAATAAATTCATGCTTACGTCATCCGTGTAGTCCATGTAATTCTGAAACATGATGGCGGGAGAGCAGGCATCAAGTGTCGGATGGGCCGGGGTATCATATGTTTCTTCATCCTGTATGGGAGTATCGTTGGTGAAATCATCTGCTCCGCATCCGTTAGTATCACCCCAGATATGACGCAATCCTAAAAAGTGACCCACCTCATGCGTGGTGCTTCTTCCTCTGTTGTACTGATCATCCAGATTAAAAGGCCCGGCATCCACGGTTCCAAAAACTCGATAGTCGAGAATGATACCATCAGTTAATCGATTATTGTCTTCATCTTCCAGTCCCGGTAGACCGGATGACACCGGAAATTGTGCGTATCCTAGAAAGCCGGTGAATTTTATTACCCAGATATTTAAATAATCTTCTGCAGGCCAATAGCTCAAAGCCTTAAATTCTGACTCAAGTCCAATGGACCATTGATCGCGGTTACCATCAACCCGCACAATGCCATCGGTTGGCTGACCATCGGGATCTTGTTTGGCCAGTACAAATTCGATATTCAGACTTCCTGCAACAGCCGCAAATTCTGCCGGTGTAAGCCCTGCATCTGTATTTAACCGGTTAAAATCTTTATTGAGAACATCAATCTGGGAAATGATTTGCGCATCCGGAATGTTTCTGCCAACACCTTCGTCTTCTCCGTTATGGATAACGTGAACAACCACCGGGATTCTGTATGGAACACCGTTTGTAAGATTGTTTAGCTGATTTTTTTTTCGGGCGCGGATTTTCTCCGCCAGGGCTTTTTCAAACTGCTCGTCTGTTTCAAAAACCTTTCCCGAACTGCGATTTAAGTTCTGGTACTCTACTGTAGCGCAACGCTTCTGCGCATAAAGGCCCGAATAAAAAGTGAAAGACAAAAACAGTGCGAGCGCAGGCCAAAAGATTCTCATAACCCAACTATATCCTAGTCAAAACGGAGATGCATGGCGGCTTAGTATAGCGGTTTTCTGATACGTTAATAGAATAAACCTCGCCCGTATTAATTGACATGAAGGTTGATTACTTCAATTTTTGTGATTTCGGGTACTGCCTTCTTAATTGCCTCTTCAACTCCGGCTTTAAAGGTCATGGTACTCATAGGGCAGGTTCCGCAGGCGCCTACAAACTCTAGCTTAACAACGTTGTCGCTGGTGATCTGGTAAATCTTTACGTTTCCACCGTCAGCTTCCAGGTACGGACGGATAGAATCTAACGAAGCTTCTACGCGCTGGGTGAGATCTTCAACGGTGGAGGTGTTCATACATTAATCGGCTTAGATTTAATCAATACAAATGTAACATTTCGAAGGGTAACTTTTAACATTAAAATACCTGTTCGTGAATGTTCTAGTTATGCGTTTAAAACCGTTTTTAAGGTCTGTGGCTGCGCATTCCGGATCGCTACCTGCCGCGCCAGCGACTCGGCTAGTTTCATAAGTGCTTCCGCTACCGGACCGTCTTTGAGCACCACCGGTAAACCGGAGTCTCCGCTTTCGCGGATAGATTGGACAAGGGGAATTTCTCCAAGCAAGGGCACACCATGCTTTTCAGCCAGCTTTTTACCGCCATCCTTGCCAAAGATGTAATACTTATTTTCCGGTAACTCATCCGGAGTGAAGTACGCCATGTTTTCAACCACACCCAATACTGGAACATTAATCGCGGGTTGCTTAAACATCAGCAAGCCTTTATTGGCATCTGCAAGCGCAACCTTTTGAGGTGTTGTTACAATCACTGCCCCGGTAACCGGAACGGTTTGCACGAGCGTTAAATGAATATCACCCGTTCCGGGAGGAAGATCAATTAATAAATAGTCAAGATCACCCCATAACGCATCGCTGAAAAATTGTTTCAGTGCCGAGCTTGCCATAGGCCCGCGCCAGATCATCGCACTGTCTGGCGGAGCAAGAAATCCGATTGATAATAACTTGACGCCATATTGCTCAAGCGGAATAATCATATTTTTTCCATTCATCTGTTGAACGGCAGGCTGCTCATGTTCGCAGTTAAACATAGTAGGGACTGAAGGTCCGTAAATATCTGCATCGATCAAGCCAACCTTAGCACCCATTTTAGCCAATGCAACAGCCAGGTTAGCGGTTACGGTAGATTTCCCTACACCACCTTTACCGGAAGCAATAGCAATAATATTTTTTACCCCTGGCAATAGCGGGGCATTTGAACGTAACGTAGTTACGGAAGAGGTCATCGTAATACTGATCTCAACGCCTTCACCCGTTATGGCTTCAACGGCATCGTAGCAATCCTGCTTAATCTTTTCTTTTAAGGGGCAGGCGGGAGTGGTGAGCACCACAGTAAAGCTCACTTTACCGGGTGCGACCTTAACATCCCGGATCATGTTCAGGGTTACGAGGTCGCGCTTCAGGTCTGGGTCTTCAACCTTCGAAAGTGCCTGTAAAACATCTTTTTCACTAAAATTCATGGTGCAAATTATTGCTAGAAGTTGGAAGATCGAAATTCTAAGATCGAAAACACGGGATTTTGAGGATTTCACTAAAATTCAAACCTCCAACCTCCAACCTCTAACCTCGAATAGGTATCTTTACGTTCCAATTTTGGATACCGCTACGAACTATTTCTCACGCCTTGATCTCCCGTAATACCATTGATGAAATTAAGAGCCGCATCGACATCATTGATGTGGTGGGCGACTTCATTAACCTGAAGCGGTCGGGGCAGAATTATAAAGCGCTAAGCCCGTTTACGAACGAAAAAACGGCTTCGTTTTATGTAGTCCCAACCAAGGGGATTTTCAAAGACTTTAGTAGTGGAAAGGGTGGCGATGCCATAACCTTTGTGATGGAACACGAGGGCATGAGCTATACAGAAGCCTTGCGTTTCCTCGCTAAAAAATATGGTGTTGAAATAAAAGAAGAACAGGTTCAGGAAAAGGATGTTTTTGCGCAAAGCGAGCGTGATAGTCTTTACATTGTAATGAACTATGCGAAAGATTATTTCAAAGAGTTACTGCATAAAAGTGATGAAGGCCAAAGCATAGGCTTAAGCTATTTTCGCGAACGAGGCTTTACGGACAGGAACATTGAAAAGTTTGAGCTTGGCTATGCGCTGAATGAATGGAATGGTTTCGAGAAAGTTGCGTTAAAAGCCGGATATAGTCCGGAGATATTGGAGAAAGCCGGACTGATCGTGAAGCGCGAGAATGGTAATACGTACGACCGCTTCCGTGGACGTGTGATTTTTCCAGTACACAATCTTTCCGGAAAAGTAATTGCATTCGGTGCCCGGATGCTGGGGAAGGAGAAAGATCAGCCCAAATATATTAACTCACCTGAAACGGATATTTATCACAAGAGCAACGTGCTCTATGGAATGTTCCAGGCGAAGAATGAAATTCGCAAGCATGAATTCTGTTACCTCGTAGAAGGATATACCGATGTTATCTCACTGCATCAGAGCGGAATCGAAAATGTAGTAGCATCATCGGGTACTGCGTTAACCGAAGAGCAGATCAAGCTCATGCGCAGGTTTACCGAGAATGTAACGGTATTATTTGATGGAGATGCTGCCGGTATTAAAGCTGCGTTGCGCGGAATTGATCTCGTGCTGAAAGGCGGATTGAATGTCCGCATTGTGTTATTGCCGGATGGCGAAGACCCGGACAGCTTTTCAAAAAAACGCGGCAGCAGTGAACTGGTCAAGTTTTTAAAGGAGCATACGCAGGATTTTATTTCTTTCAAGATTGATTTGTATACAGCAGATGCTTCAAAGGATCCAATCAAAAAAGCAGAACTCATCCGCGATATTTTAACGTCTGTTACGGCAATCCCTGATCCGCTCAAGCGTACGGTATATTTACAGGAATGCAGTAAGAAGCTTGAGGTCCCGTTATCGGTGCTGAGCATTGAGGTTAAGAAGATATTGCTTTCTGCAAAGTCGAATGAAGCAAGAGCTGAACGAAAGCCGGAACAAGTTGCTGACGGGTTAAGTGCTTCCCTTTCGGAGATACACTCGTTATCGAAATCATTTTTACTTTCTTCAGAAGAATCGCTGGCCTTGTTTGAAAAGGAATTTATCAAAGTGCTGATTAACCAGGGTCATTACCGGACGGCAGAAGGCGAACATGCGCACGAATATCTATTCCGTGAATCACAAGATGTTGAATTCTTGAATCCATTGCATCAGGAAATTGTTGATCAGTATAGGGTGGAGGTTGCTAAAGGAAATTCGATCAAGCCTGCTGATTTTCTTCAGGCTTTGTCACCCGCTGCAGCTTCCTATGTTTCAGGTTTTTTGGTGCAGAAATATTTTATCAGCGAAGGCTGGAAGAGGCATCACATTATCATTGGTGATGAATACCTGCTTGACAATGCTACTGTAAAAGTGATTATGCAGTTAAAGCTGGGTATTATAATGAAAATGCTGCACGATAATCTGCATAAAGCAAAAGAATTAAAAACTGTCAAAGAGCAAAATGAAATGATTGATATTCAGGCAACGCTTGATGAATACAAAAATGAAATTGCAAAAAGCCTGGGGCGGATCGTGCTTCCAGGCTTGTCTGCCGGGCCGGCAGGCGTGAAACAATTCCAGGACCAATAATGTTGTTTGAGTGCTACCCCCAAAATATGAGCGA